>JAABVA010000035.1_pt1 | contig 160203 bp, 138 predicted proteins | sample 5560331 | NCBI WGS metagenome assembly JAABVA01 (sample SAMN12812661, study PRJNA571458) | rock metagenome | isolation source: Antarctica rocks | place: Antarctica: Victoria Land, Mt New Zealand sud | collected 2016-01-07 | reverse complement strand
CTAAGACTTTTAAACATCTACAATTCATGCTCACTGTCTACTACATTCACAGAGAGATTTTAATCATTTCTCATTTGAATAAACTACTCAAGAATGATTGCAAGCAACTGATCATAAAAGATTTCAATCTACATCATTCTCACTGAGAAAGATGAAGATGCTTCACTCGTCATATGATGATTAATACTCTGCTAAACATCATTACAAACGCAAGACTGAAATTATTGCTGAAATCAGACACTATTACTCATAAAGCTCACAATCAATTTACGACGATTAATCTAGTCTTTAACAGCGAAAAAATACAGTTCATGACATGCAAGTGCAAAATATGAATTGATTTGCATCAGAGATTGAATCATCTTTTGATTATTACAAAGTTATATTTATAACCAATCTCAGTGCAATTCTTGACTTGATGACTCTGAAAAAAAATGAATACAGAAGCATTGAGTGCTTATCTGTGAATACATTTATCTTTGAAACACTCTTTAGATGACAAGACTATGATGAATGACAGAGTATATAAGATTATCAAAGTGCTACAGAAAATCATCGAGAAATTTATTCTCTGAGCAAAGTCATTAAATCAAACAAAAGACTTTTAAAATCAAAGCTGCTTCAAAGTAGTAATAGAATCAAGATGATTGCGAATCATATGAAAATTGTAAGACACATTAGAAGCGTGAAATAAATATTTGAAGCACAATGATCATAAAAACAAGATCATTCAACAAATGAAATATGCACACTTCAGATCACAAATGCATAAGTTGAGCGAAGCACTCAAATCAATATAATGCTTTGCAAAATGAGCTAGAATTGAAAGTCAACTATCTAAAAAGCTTTCTCAGTTTTCGTCACTGAAGCAAAGCAACTTCAATCATATGATAATGATGTTCAAGGAAAAAATCGAGATACTGTGAGAAAAGTTCTTTTTCTCATCTTCTCAAGCGAATTTCAATGACATTGCAGAGTCATTCATATCTCTGACAGTCTCATTCAATTCAAGCATCACAGAAAATGAAGTGAAGCAAACAATCAGATGAGTAAAAGCAGACAAAGCATCAAATGCTTCAGATATTTCAAACAAAGCGCTTTAAGCGAGTCTTGCAGAACTAATCTCAGTACTGATGAGTTTATTCAATGCATGCATAATACACAAGTATCATTTGAAGTAGTTCAAAAAGACTTAAACAATAGTACTATGCAAATTGAAGAAAAGTGATTATATTGATTCAAAGATGTATTGACTCATTGCTTTGCTTGATATCATGAGCAAAGCGCTAAAGTTGATCATGATCAAAAGATTGAGTGACATAGTTGAGACTCATTGCATGCTATCAAATGCTCAAATGAGAGCGAGATGCAAGCAATTCATGATCTCAATGTTAGATTTACTAATAAATTAAGTTCACACAGTGTGAGACTGTGAAATCAAATATGTGATCTTCATGCTAAGCTTAAACGTCATTGAAGCATTCAATCAAGTCTCACATGTTAAACTTCTGCATATGCTGAAAATGAAAAGAACATTGAGTTACATAATCAAATGAACACGCAGCTTTCTAAAGAATCGAAAGACATTGCTAATATTCAATGAACAAACAAGTGACATACGTAAGATAAACGCAGACATATCACAAAGATTTCTCATTTCATTGATTCTCTTTCTATTCTTCAACGCAAGTTTAATTGAAAAATGCGAAGCACTGAAAATTAAAATCGAAGTGCTTGACTTCATGAATGATATTAACATTCTAGTCTACGACAAATTCACTGAAGAAATCTGTAGAACACTGAGCAAGATACACAACATCTGCGCGAAATGAGCTTGTACTCATGATGCAACGTACAGCACAGAAGAAATTTTTTTCGCGCATATAGCGACAGCGATCTATCAAAGCATATGATATATCAAATCGATCGACAAGCTATAGAGCACAATTGTACGATCAAAACAAGCTTTTATTCGACTCAATAACTTCACAGATAACTGCGTCGCAAGTCAAAAATCGAAAATCGAAAATTTTCGCGCTTACGCAGATCAAAATCGACGGCGAAACGAGAATTCATCAACGCAGAAGAAAGAATCATCAATTCAGACAGTAATTTGATTGACAAATTGAAGAGCAAACTCACATGAAAAGAACAAGTCATCAATCGACTTCAGAACAGCACAGAAGACTGAGTGCTGACGCAAAAATCAAAATTGAACTCTTTTGCACTTGAAGATTGCACAGAGAACAACGTTGTTTCAGAGAAGTACAGCGTTTCTTATCAAATCACTATCTGTTTTACCTTTTCTTGATGCGCAAGACAATAAGTCGAGATCAGTCGTTACTATTCTGAGCGAGATAACGCGACTACTTCGATACACGAGATATAAAGCAATTGCATCAAGCATTTTCTATCAAAAAGAGTAATCTAGATTCTTGCAGACTAGATTTATATCATTTTCGTCTGACATAAGTCGATAATAGAAGATGATCTATTGCAGATTTCAAGATAGAAATTGAAAGATCTCTACACTAAAGTTACTGTCTACGTGAAACGCTCTGAGTAAGAGATTAAAGAGATATTTAAGTGATGTCAAGTGAATTTTCTAGAAGCTCGAAGCCCGAAACTCGGAAAAACTCTCTATGAAAAGAAATATAAAGAGTCGCGTTATGCGCTCTTTCTCGCTTCGTTTCGCGAATAGTAACGCGAAACTCAGCAGAAGCAATAGCTCAGCGTCAGAACTCAAAACATCGACGATAGAAATCAAAAAGTCAACGATAGAGATTGAAACAGATCTATGAGACAAACTTAGCATGAGTTCGTCAACAAGCAAACAACTGCAGAACGACATTGTCGATTTATTTCGCAGTCAACAAAAATCGCTCACATCAGCAAATAGAAAAACGCAATACATGTTTAGTTCACTCGACGCACTGATGCTAAATTCACATGCAAATGCGCATGACGACAAGAATACAATCAATTTGCGAAATGCGAATTCGCAGCAAAAAGAGCAAACACGAGCGATTGTGGAATTCAAAGGAATGAAAAAGCGAAAAGCGATGAAAAGTTCGCAAAAAGAAGCTAGCATCGAAGTTAGTACTAGCAAGTGCTACGATGCCATCTCTAAAGAGATGCAGATAAAGAGACTGCGCGAAAGAATTGAATTTGCAGTCAATCAGCTAAGACAAGCAATATCAGAACAGAAAGAGACTATAAGTCATAGCTTAATCTACATTCGAAGAGCATGTGACGAAAGCATAGAAAATTCGGTTCAGAAGCAAATTGATCGACTTCAAAGTTAAACAAACAACAAACTGAAAATCATTCTACAATTGATTTAACAGAATGTTGAAAACATCAAAAAGAGAATCAATGCAAAGCAAATGACAGAGAATTCGCAAATCTCGCAGAAGACGCAGAGTTCGCAAACGTCGCAAGTCATGCAAAATTCGCAAAAACCAACGCAGAAGCTTACATATGTGCAAAAAGCAGCTCAAGTCACAAGCGCAAATGCAAATGCAAACATGAATGCAAATGCGAATGCAAATGCAGACGAATGAAACCCGATTACCAAGAAATTCGCCCCAAAATCACAAGAAATATCATATCGCGAAAGAAAACTCATTGTCAATCCCAAAAATAAGAACTGAACTTTAAAGACGATGAAAATGCGAGATTCGATGAATAATGCATTGAAAAAGGCGAAAATCGATCTAATAGTCGTCATGATAGTCAAAACGCGAAAGGGAAACAACATTGCTCTGATGATCTCGAAAAAATACATCGCAGACGTCTTACTAGCGCAAAAAGCAATATGAGAGCATGTTTTTGATGTTAAAAGCATTAAGAAAGATGAGAAATGACATAAAATAGTCATACACAGTCTGAAAATCGAAATCTTCAACACGAAAACTGAAATAAAAAATCTAAAAACTGAATTAAAGTTCTTCAACCTCGAATTGAAACTAATAATCAATTCTATATGATTATCTAAAAGCGAAAACCGATCACGAAATAGACACGCATCGACGATTTTAGCTTTCAAAATCGAGGCAGAAGCACAAAGACATTTGAAAAAACGACTCTTAGCTGTGAAATCAACATATCGAACTATTGAATATAGAGACTATTGATCAAATGACCAATGTCAAAAATGTCAAATCTTTGAACATTTATGAAACAAATGTAACAGATCATCAAGATGCTTGTACTGCGAGCGAAATCATCAGACCTGAGAGCATAAATGTTAACTATCTACGTGCAAAGACAAGCAATCATGCAATCACATGATTTCGAATTGCTGCAAATGTCAAAATGCGCACTTCGCAAATAGCGTAAGATGCAAAACATATCAGAAAGCTCAGTTTATTAGCTCACAAAAAGATCATCTAGTCACAAAATTGTAATGAGTATTGCATTCGAAATGTCACAAAACAATGCAAATGACGAAAGCTTTGCAAACACGTTGAATATTTGAATTCTACAGCACAATTGCGCAAGATCAACGCAAATTATGCACGCATGCATGAAATTTGCAAAAAACAAGACAGATATTGTTATACTACAAGAATCATGAATGAGAGAAGAGAATATAACAATTTCGCATTCATCGTTTATCTGCATCAAATCAAATGTTCAGAATACTCGTGTCAAAGTACTAATATTTGTTGCGAAAAATGCAAAGAAATTTACAAGATCAGACATAGTCAATAGCGAAGATATGCAAGCGATATCAATAGCGAACAATAAAATTCAGAGAGAAATTTTATTGTTTAATATTTACAACGAAAAGTCACAAAACGCAAATGACGAGCAATTATACATGATTGAGCGAGAATTAGCAAAAGTTATGCTAAATTCTGAGCAAAAAGTTATTATCGTCGAAGACTTTAATGCACATCATAGCTGGTGAAACGCAAAAATTTCAAACTCTATTAGAACGAAAGCATTAATAAATTGAGTAAATTTACATAGATGTGATCTGATTAACACTTCTGATATAGACACATATCACAGCTATTTATGTCAGTCAAGCTCGATACTTGATTTAGCATTTGCATCAAAGAATATGTGCAATCACATCAAGAATTGACATATAGACGAGAATGTAAACACAGAATTTGATCATGGAGTAATTCTATTTACAATAGTTACAAAAAAGATGAAGTTGATTGAAAATTCGTTGAACGCGTCATACAATCTGCAAAAAGTCGACTGATAAGACTTTGATGAGCATTTGCAAAAGACGAAAGACAAAATAATTGTCAAGATGCAAAGAATCACGAGTTTAGAAGCAAAAGTCATTTATTTGACTGAATGCATCAAGAATACAGTGAAATTATTCGTATTTAAACAGCGAATATGCGCAAAATCAAAACTCTGATGAAACAATGAGCTCATCGAAATGCAAAAGACGCTGTCGTCAAAAAAGCAAATCTGAAAAATATGCAGAAAGAACGACGCATGAGCAGAAATAGTGCAAATGCGAAATTCGTATCATGATGCAATAAAGCTGATCAAAAACCAATTCTGAATCAATTTTTTGAACAACGTCGAAAGAAAAAAAGTGTTTCAGACATACAAGTTCACTAAATTACGTCTAATTGAAAAGCTATCTTCGATACAAAACTCGCAAAAAGAATTGAAAATTGAATTCAATGAAAAGTGCGAGACATTTCTGAAAGCAATGTACTCATCATCTTCGAAAATTCAAATCAATGAAGAATTACTATTGAACGAAAGTATACAATGATCAAGAGTTATTGAAGAGAAAATCAAGCACGCTATTAACATCTCAACATTCAGAAAAGCACTTGAATCAGATGATATATCATTCGTAATCATACAATGAGCGTACAAAAGCATATTGAAAATCTTTAATTTAGTGTACTCAGATTTGATTGAAAATGACTATTATTTGAAGATATGACGCGAAGGTACGGAAATTATTCTGAAAAAATCAGACAAGTTGAATTATTCAATTTCAAAGACATACAGAATTATTACGCTGCTAAACTGTTTAGACAAAGTAGCAGAAAAAATAATAGCAATGCAACTGTTTTACACAGCTGAAATTAACGACAAGCTGCTGAATTTTGATCAAATAAAAGACAGAAAACAAAGATCAGCTATAAACGCAGTACTAAATTTAGTACATGATGCGTAAATGGCAAAAAGTCGCGAAAACACGCTTATCTGTCTACTTCTAGATGTCAAAGAAGCTTTTGACCATGTTGCGTTGAAACAGCTGGTCAAAATATTGATTAAATTGAAAATATCAATCAATTTAATCAATTGAGTAAAATGCTTCTTACAAAACCGAGTTATTGACTTAGCATTTGATGGCGAAAGTCAGAAACCAAAGGAAATAATCACAGAAATATCGCAAGATTCATCTATTTCGCTCATTCTATTTTTAATTTATATTCGATACTTATTTTCGAAGATTCACGCAAAGATCAAAAATCTACAGTCACTCAGCTACATTGACGACGTAGCACTATACGTGAAGGAAAAGAATATTGATAAGAATGTAAAAACGCTGAAAAATGCAGCAAAAATCGCTTTTACATGAGCAAAGAAAAACGCAGTGCAATTCGATGACTCAAAATCTGAATTGATACACTTTGAAAGTCACAAGATGACATTCAATCAAATGATTATTCTACTCAATAACACGATCATAAAATCAAAGACATGCGTACGATGACTAGAAGTCTGACTGAATCGAAAGCTCAACTTCAAAGTTCATGTGCAAATGAAAATCGTGACAGTCACAAGAACGTTACACTCGTTGTTTAAATTAATGAATAGTGAGTGAGAACTAAATGTCAAATCAGAAAAGCAGTTATATCTGGCATGCGTCACGTCTATTAGCGATTATGACGTCGAAATATGATGAAATAATCAAAAAAGCTACTTAGTCAAATTTCGCAAACTGCAAAACGCTGCATTATGAAAAATTCTGAGTGCGTTTCGAACATCATCGATAGATGCTATGCAAATAGAAGTCAAAATTCAGTCAATGAAGATGCAATTAGATCAAAAGTGCAAGAACTACGTAATTTGAATAGTTGAGTTATTGAAAAAACACTCTGTCAGAAAAAGAACATCTATTTCGTACTCATCTCAATACTTCATCGAATTGAACCTAGATCTGAACGCATCGAAATATCTGAACTGAAACGAGACGAAGGCGAATTTATCTCGAAAAGTTAAGAAGTGCAAAGACAGACTCACGCAAATATATTGAATATTGAACAAAGTGCAAAAAACACTGAATTCAATAAAAGAAATCGAAATTTCTCACTTCAAGAAATCGTGAAAGCAAGAAATCGAGCATTTAGCAAAACTTCAAACCGAATTTGCAAAGGGCGAAACGTGCGATACGATCAATACACACTATAGGAAATTAGAAAGAATTACCAAAAAGGCGAAAAACATAGTGATGTACACAGACGCATCGCAAATTCGGAAAAAGACAGCAGAAGTTGAAACAGAAATCGAAACGACAGTGATATTTACGCATGAACTCGTTAGATGCAGCAAAGCGACAAGCGTTTCAGGCAAAATCATAACGAAAGCGAAACTGCAAGCTATTAGCGATGCAATTGCAATGTGCAGCGAAAAAGCACTCAAAAACAGCGAAATTTAAATGTACATGAACAGTCAAATGACTTTGCAAAGACTAAACACAAAAAGCAACGTCAATGCAAGATTATTCGATGACATACGACAAAATTTGACCAATTTACGTCAGAAACAGTGTCAAATTCGCATACAGTGAATATTGAGTCGCAAGAGCATTATTGAGAACGAAAAAGCAGATCAATTGATCAAAAGCGCTGCTCAAGAACTATCAGTTATCGATAACATGAAAGCAATCATTATAAGCTTCGTCAAAAAGCAAATTTGCAAAGAGGCGAAATTACAATGATTAAATGCATGAAAAAGCAGCATCAAGAAGGGAAATCAGTATCGAAAGCACATATCGAACGTGAATCTAAGTCAAAAATCACTAAAAGAGCTTAGAAAAATCGATAGACTAACGTTTTCAATCTTTATTCAGTTGAAAATGAAACACGACTATTTCAAGAGCTATTTGCGTCGATTATCAGAGAATAATTCGAACAAATGCTATGAAATATGCAATGCAAGTCAAACGTCAGAGCATTTACTACTAAATTGCAAGCATTATAGATCAGAGCAGATAAAGCTTAAGAAAAAGACTTAGCTCAAAAACACAGACATTATATTGACGCTGTTCGTCATCAAAATCGAAAGAATCACAACACTAGAGTATTTGAAAAATACTCGAATTGCAACGAGAAAATGACTATTAGAAACGAAAGAGTAGAACGCGAAGAGTGTGAAGAAACGAAGAAAAACAAGAGTACGATTGCGAGAGTTTGAGCGAGAGCGCTTGTATATGCAAACTATCAATGTGATTAATCAACGAGAAGATATAAAGCAGCGACTTTGATTAGATTACATGTAACTTAGCATACATACAGCGTCTAGACAGTGTCATAGTCATAGACTGCATGCACTTAATGAAGAAAAAGAAAAAAAATTCATTGTTTCAACTGCATGAAGCAGTTGTATAAACTGCAAGTGATTTTCTATCTCAAAGAGTTTTGTTTACTTGATACAAATAGCATAAAGTTCTTCATGAGTTGATTTAACTGATGTCACAAGAATGTATGAATTTATTATTATTATTATCAATATCAATATCAGACATTTTGCAATCTATTTTATTGATAATGCAACAAGATAATGTAAACAATGAGAAGATAATAATGAAGAAATGAGAAATAGTTTCATTTGTTGCATGTAAGTCTTTCAAATATAATGATGTAATAAATTCTAAAATAGGAAATCTTGATATTTAATATTATTTTCAATTACTTAATAAATATTGAGATCATGCTTAAATGATTCAATTAGTGAAGTACATAAATGATAATGTTTAACTCTTTAAAAATAATTATAATTAAACATTAAGAATACAGAAGAAGAAAGATGCAAGAACTTTTATTTATATAATGTTTAAAGACTGTGCTAAACTTAAAAAAGATATGTTGTGATACAGAAAAGAATGTTGTAAAGTGAAAAAAATATTGAGAATAAGAAAAAATGTTGAGTCATTGTGATGATTAAGTCTACTAAATGAATAAACGAAATCTATGAGAATAATATGACAATGTGATATTCTAAGCAGACACAGAATGAGTATATATTAAGAAGCTCTCGATAACTTGAAAGAATCGATTGACTATAGAAAGTTTATCAAGCGTTGTTAAGTTGAACATGACATAACTCATGATATATTAAGTTGAAAATATGACGTAATCTAAACAATGTTTTGACAAAGTCACAAAGTCTCAGAGCTAACTCAGATCTGATTTTCAATTCAGTCTCTGACTTTAGTCTTTAATTTAATTTATATATGTCAATTCATCATGACAATTGTCTTTTCTTCTAAGTGAGTTCATTCTCAATCTCAATAATCAATGTCTTGATTTATGTTAATAAATGATGATGTATACTCATGATTTCACTCTAGAAGCTCTCAATAAAAATCTTCAAATCTTCGTAAGAAAACAAGAAAAAGAGAAATTTTCAATTGAATGATGATTCATCTTTAATTATAATGCGTGTAAATAACATTATAAATAGTATATGTGATGTGTAATTGATGTAAATGATGACATCAATGAAATGTAAATAAAAAAAAGTTGATAATTGAGCAACGCGTCAAAAGAATTTATTGAATTAAAATTTACATCAATCTCTTTTGACAATAGAACATCATCAACATGATGCTTATGCTTCATTCTGATTATCAAGAGCAAATGATGAGCATTATTAACACAACGTCAGCAAGTGAGTGAAAGATGAATATCACTATCTTGCAGAAGAATTTAATCAAGACGAAGAATATACATGAGAAATTGAACAAGCTGCAAGTACTCTATGAGCTCAACAAATGTAAAAACAATGAGCTGATGCTTTGAGAAAAGATGAAGAGATTGACAGAAATGATAGAAAAGCTGACATGTCAACGCATCGCTGCATTAACTGTCAATCAATGCATGAAGAATCAGCTGAAGAGATTGAAAAAGATAATGAGCAGACTTGAAAAGAAGTTCATGAAGAAAAAGAGATGTGTTGACAACTGAATGAAGAGAGCAAACAAGAAGTCAATGATGTTATTTGAGAGTCATCTTGTCTTCAACGCTGACGTTGCATCATCAGTGCAAAATCATTGCAAGAAATTCAAGATTAAGATCTTTATTAAAAAGAAAGAAAAGATCAAGAGAATCATGATGATAACAACAGAGAACATAGTGAGATGAGTGAGAGAAATTGACGTCAATGAGACGTTATCAATGTGCAAGAATATAAAGACTATGAAAAAATGATCAAATCTACTGATATTTTGAGTTAAGACAAAAGACAGCAAGAGAATATTGAAGAAAAACAATTTTTGAATCAAAAAGATTTCATTGAACATAAGTCTGCATGAAGTCAGTTTCAAGATAGTGATACATGAAATTAAAATTGAAGAAATGTCTAAAGACATAAAGAAAAAGAGAATGAAAGCACTCATCAAGATCAACAAAGACATACATTCAAAGATGATGATTGAGAAAGTTAAGTGATTCACAAAGAATAGTGAACAGAAGAGATACATCTCATTGATGATATACATAGTCAGCGCTGAGATAATGAACAAGCTAATTGATGAGAAAGTATGTCACAAGATCAATATAAAAATCATGCAGTTTTATGATTCAAGTTGTAGAACACATCAATGTTTAAAGTATCAAGACTACAATTATAAAATATATGAATGCAGAAACAAGCAAAGATGCATTTACTGCATGTTAGATCATCGCTTGAAGCATTGTTTTCATAGACAGACTTGAAACATGTGAAAATATGAAATGTGTTAAAATATATAATGAGTCTTTAACTTTTAATGTCATAAATGACAGATTGAAAAAAAGAGAATAAAGAGAGTCACGAAATACAGATCTTTATATCACATCATATGAAAGCAGAAAAAGCTCAAAGCGATGACATCGAAGATGTTCACAACGACATCTGTCAATTTGAAATCATTGATAGACAATGACTTGAAAAGAAAACAAAGATGCTCAATAAATGAAAGTCATCTGCTCAGCATGATTATCACATTTGAAAACACTATATTGAATCATCTAGTCAAGAAGTCAAAAACAAATGAGTTGAAATCAACATCAATCACATCAATTTCAATATCATCTTCTTTTGAAGATTTTACAAGTGAAGCAAGCACATTGCAAATGCTTAAGAGAACATTAAACAGCTTTAAATGTGAACTTTAATGTCTCAGCAAAAGAAGCTTTGAATACTACAGTATAATGTTCACAAGTTCAAAGAAAAGATGATGATAACATTACTACATGAGAAAAAGATAAAAAATTATGACATTTTGATTCTTTAAGAACTTTGATGATTTGATGAGATTTTCAGAGCGTACTGTTCAACAATTGTTGACTTCATGCTGAAGAATAATGAGAATAAAATCTGTTTCTACATAAACAAGAGAATTGACAGTAATATTTGACACTCAACATGATACTTTAAAGATGTAAACATGATTATGTTACAAACATTAATAAATGATACACAGATAATTCAGAAAGTTATACACATTCACGAAGCATACAATTTGTCACTCAGAAATCATGAAGTCATTCATGAAAAAGAAAGTCTTTCAAACATCAAAAAGATGCTACAAATGTTGAAAGAATGCATTCTTGTAGAAGACTTCAATCTGCATCATCTCACATGAGAAAAATCATTCTACTCAAGACAGCATCTATTGTTAAATGATTTAATTGAAATGATCACAAATGTTAATACATCGCTGATGCTATCTTAAGACACAATTACGAGAAATTATTAAAGATCTCAAACAACAATAAATTTGATCTTCACAACAGATGACATTATGAATCAATTAATACGATGTGAAATCAATGAAGAAATAAAAAACTTTTCAGATCATTTGTTGATACAGACAATTATAGATTTCAGAGTCTGCAAAGAATTAGCGCGAAAATCGCGTTGCAACTAAAAGACAATGAATGAAGAGAAGTTCATCAATATTCTGAAAGAACAAATGTCAAAATCATTGTTGAATCATGAGATGAGACATTAGCGCATCAATGAGTATACTAAGCAACTGCTGAATGCATTGAAGAAGATCATCAAGATTTCTACTTTCTGAGCGAGATTACATAAAATGATCAAAGCAGAATGAACAAAGAAGTGTATGAAGATCATCAAAAGCATGCAATAAATGAGAAAAAGCTGTCAAATCATCAATGACTGAACAAAGTACATTCAAGCATGTGACAAGAAGAACAAGATTATCAGAAAACAGAAACGCAGTGAATATTGAAAGATCATGCAGAATGTTGAACAATTCTTGAAAGAACTGTTCAAAACTGCGAAATGAACAAGAAATGCAATTGCAAATACATTAACTCAAGCAACAATTCTCTCTCTGATCAAGTCAGAGTGCTTCAACATCATTATGACAATGCAAAATAAAATGAAGATGATGTTTTAAATTCACTTTTCATCATCTTCAGAAATTCTCATGCTGAATATAAAAGACTTTGAATACTCGTTCTTGATTGAGAATGATGTTTCGCTGACACATTGCAAGATTAAAAGAGTTGTTTACAAAATGATGCTCAACAAGACTTTGAAATACACAGAATATATAAATAGAATAATGTGCAAACTTGTTGATGACACATTAAAACAAATACGCTCTCTTTTTGAAAGATGTTTGCAGAAGAAAATACAGTTAACTTAATTCAAGAGCGCAATCACAATAGTGATATGAAAGTCAGACAAGAAGAATTACTTTAATGCAAAGATATATAAATCAATTGTGTTACTCAACATGCTGAGTAAAATATTGAAGTTCATCATATTCAAATGTTTGCAAAATGTTGTAAAAGTGTGCAACTTAATATTGAACATTCAAATGAGAACTTGCAAACACAAATCAATAGATACGACTTTGCAACTGATTACAAAAAAAATACATATTGTATGAAGTGATACAAGAAGAAGAGTAGTGTTATTGCTGAGTCTGAATGAGAAGAGTGCAATCTTTTTTTCTTCAAGTTTTACATGCTTATGCAGTCTATGACTATGAAACACAATGCTATCTATCTAAATAGTCGCACTGAAGCGCTGTGTGTAAGCTAAATTACATGTATTCTAACTCTAGTCGCTGCAGTATATCTTCTCATTGCTTAGTCAGATCGTTTGTGTGCGCATACGAGCGTGCAATCTGTTTATATAATCAAATAATCATATTAATAAATCGAAATTGTGAAAGCTGATCACTTCGACGTGAACTTTTATTCACTGTTTGATCATCTAGTTAAGTAAGCTAGATGAGCTTTGATTTATATAGATGAAAGCTGATCACTTTGACGTGAGCTTTTGAGTTCATTGTATGATCATTCAGCTGAACGAACTAAATGAGCTTTGATTTATGTATCTGTGACGCATGTAAATCGATCAGAAAATCGAAAAATCGATCGATTTACTGCGTTGCACAGATGTGTATGTGCGCAAAAGCTGAGTCGTGCCTTTGCAATAATTGTGTAAATGTCGTATATTAGTTGCAGCGTGTGCGCAAAGACGTTGCTGTCGTTCTGTGTATATGAGCAAAAACTGTGTCATGTCTTTGCAATGTATGTGATTGCGATGCATGTAAATCGATCTGAAAATGCGAAAAATCAATCGATTTACTGTATCACATCTGTCTGTATATGTGCAAAAGCTGAGTCGTGTCTTTGTATATATGTCATATATGAGCTGCAGCATATATGCAAAGACGTTGCTGTCATTCTGTGTATAAACAAGCTTCAACGCGTCGATGATCACGTTGTCATTGCTTTGCTTTTCAACTGTGTGTGAGCTCAACATGTGAGTAAAGCGCTGTTACTGCTCTGTCAATGTTGATGAGATTATTCAACTCTTTTGACAAGCATAGCTTGCAAAAGATTCGTAGTCAGCATCTTGTACAGATAAATCTCATTGTTGATCAAAGAGTGCATTTGACAATGTAGCGCATAGCAGACTTTTGCATGACATGAAAAAGAGAAGAGTTCTCAGACTGCTTTTTAAATTTATGAAGAACTTTCTGAGAAATCGATGCATCATGATCACAATCAATGATTACATGATGATGAAACGCAGCGTGAACGTTAACATATTATAAGACTCTTTGTTATCATCAATATTATATCTGTTTTACAACGTGAACTTGCTAAAAGCATGTGACAACATCAGATTGAGAATAAGCTTCACAGATTTTGTAAACAACGTCAATATTTTAACATACAAGAAGTTCATGAAGTGTAATTGCAAAGTTCTTAGTGAGATTTATGATAGATGCAAACAGTGATCAAAAACGTACGACATCAAGTTTTTAAAGACAAAGCATGAGTTGATTCACTTTATGAAAATCTTTAAGTGATTCAATATGAACGTTGATGTAAAGTTGATGAAACATCAGATTAACTCAAAATCAAATATCAGAATTTTGAGAGTTCAATTGAACTTCAAGCTGAAATGAGTGATTTACATGTATCATGTCAAAGCAAAACTAGTGATTAAACAAAAGATCATGCAGACAATCATTGAGTCTACTTGAGACTCATCAATGATGATAAGAAAGTAAATATACTTCGTGATGACGCGCTTTTTGCTTAGTCACGAAGTCATCATATGATACATGTCATAGAGAGTAAAGAGTCATTGAAAAGATCTGAATGTCAAGCTGAGATTCATACAAGAAAGAGCATTACAACAAATCATTAATGTTTATCATGTGATTGTGATTGTAATTCATACACTCTTGTGACATTGATTTAGACTCAATTCATGAGAAACTTTATACTATTTATATCGAGTGAACAAAACTCTTTGAGAAAGAAAATCACTTATTGTTTATATGATTGCTTTGCGCAGTCGAAACAATAAGATTGACACTGTGTTATCAAGTAATGAATCTATAACTTTTATTCAGCGTGTGATGCTCAAGTAAACTCTTGATGAGAATGTTTATGCTGTTTGATTATGATGCATCATCTTTGCTCTGCTCTTCATTGATGATATTCTATACAACAATGTTTTGATTTGATTCTTGATTCAAAGATGAAAGACGTTTTCTTTGCACTTGTGATGCTCATGATTGTAACATACGTAAAGCTGTGTTCTCCTACTCAATGATTATCATTTATTGAGCAGAGAAATATGTGATGAAAGAGAGATGCATATGATGAGAAGATAGAATGTAATTGTATTGAGTAATTCTTTTCTTCTTTTGATTTGACTTATGTCACGTAGATGTTGAATGAATTGTTAGTATAAATGTGTGATCACAATCGTTTGATGTTTGACTCTGATCAAGAAAAGAGAATGCATTCTGATCATTCTTTTGAGCTTTTGATTTTTCATGTGATTAGATGAATGACTTGACATCAAGTAAAGAAGATGAGTTCAAGCTCTTTCAGTATATCAGCATAATCAACAAGTCACTACTTCTTCAAGCACTGTAGTCACGTCTTTCAATACTTGAAATGACTATTCTATCTGATATCTTTTCATCAATTACTTAATGATACTGTTGATGTGATGAAGACGTTTTGATATTGATGCAGTCAACGAGTCGCAAATTCTTTGATCACTTGTAATCACAATTTGCAAACTCTTTATCTGAGTTATCTTTTTCACTAGTAGTATCTTTTCATCTTTTACTGACATCGACATATCATTAATCTTCTTCGTAAATCAATTGTGACTGTTAGAAGAAATGTTGTTGCATGAGTGAAAACTCTGCACAATAACTTTTCTGATCATGTAACATTTTAACATCATTCAAACTGTGTTGAATTGAGATCTCTTGACTCTTCTGACTTTTATTCAAACACAGAATAGAATCAAAAGATTTGTAGTTGACATCATGTACAAATGAATCTCATTATCAGTTTATAAATATACATTATAATAAAGTTAGTTTTTAAGAAATTTTTTATAATTTAAAAGAAAAAAATTTGATTATAAAGAGTTTATCAAGCATTGTCAAGTTGAACATGATATATTTCATGATGATTGATAACAAGATTCATCTGTATATGATGTCAACTACAAATCTTTTGATTCTATTCTGTGTTTGAATAGAAGTCAGAAGAGTCAAGAGATTTCAATTCAACGCAGTTCAAATGATGTTAGAATGTTACATGATCATGAAGATTATCATGCAGAGTTTTCATCTACGTGACAACATTTCTTTTAACAGTTACAATCAATTTATGAAGAAGATTAATAACATGTTGATGTCAATAAGAAATGAGAAGATACTACTAGTAAAATAGTTGATTCAGATGAAGAGTTTGAGAATCATGATTACAAGTGATTGAAGAATTTGCAACTCATTGACTGCGTTGATATTGAAACATCTTCATTACATTAACAATATCATCAAGTAATTGATGAAAAGATATCAGATAGAATAAATGAATCAAATAATGAGTCTTGAGTTTGTGACTATATGTGCTTGAAGAAGTAGTGACTTGTCAATCACGCTGATATACTGAGAAAGCTTGAGTTTATCTTCTTTACTTGATGTCAAGTCATACATCTATCTATGTGAAAAATTGAGAGTGCATAAAAATGATCAGAATGCATCTTTACTATCAATCAGCTAAGCATTGAATGATTGCAATTGCATATTTATACTAACAATTTATTCAACGTTTACATGACATAAGTCAAGAGCAAAATAAAGTTATTTAATACAATCACACTTTATCTCTTCATCATGTGCATCTTTCTTTCATCACATATTTCTCTACTTAATGAATGACAATCATTGAGTAAGAGAACACAGCTTTATGTACGTTACAATTATGAGCATCACAAATGCAAAGAAAACATCTTTCATCTTTGAATCAAGAATTGAATTGAAACATCATTGTATAAAATATCGTCAATGAAGAGCAAAGCAAAGACAATGTGTCATAATTAAACAGCACAGACATTCTCATCAAGAGTTTACTTAAGCATCACACGCTGAATAAAAGCTATAGATTTATTACTTGATAACACAATGTCAATCTCATTGTTTCGACTGCGTGAAGCAGTCGTATAGACAATGAGTGATTTTCTTTCTCAAAGAGTTTTGTTCACTCGATATAAATAGTATAAAGTTTCTCATGAGTCAAGTTTAAATTAATGTCACAAGAATGTATGAATTACAATCACAATCATATATTTCATAATATATTAAGTTAAAAATGTTACGTGATTAAGATAATGTTTTGACAAAGTTACAAAGTTAATTCAGATTTAATTTTCAGTCTTGCTTTTGACTTTAATCTTTGATTTAGTCTTTATATGTTAATTCATCATGACAAATATTTACAACTAATTAATCAGAGAGAGAAATGTATATTAAAAGAGTCTCAAAAATAGATTGATTACATTGAGTTGAGTACTCAACTTGAAAAGTATTAAGTTAAATTGAATTTTTTTTGAAAAAGTGTTGAGTTGAATTGAGAAGTTGAACTCAACAACTTGATTTAAAAACTTGATTTAACTCAACAAAATATTAAATAAATGTAAATAACTTGATTAAACAATTTAAAACAGTCTTCATGATTTCTCTTCATGACTCTTTATCATGTTTTTTCATCATGACTTTCTACTAAAGTCAAATAATCTTCATGTTTCTTCATCATGACTTTCTATCAAATGATCTTCATGTTTCTTCATCATGATTCTTTATCAAATAATCTTCATGTTTTTTCTTTATAGCTTTCTGTTACAAGCATGCACTTCAAGCTAATTTAACATAAATCATGTTAAATTATCATAAACTAGTATAAAGCTGATGTTGACACGCTAGCGATTTAGCGTGTCTTCGTGAGTAAAACTTACGACGTGTTTCATCTTTCTTCTTCTTTAGCTTTAAACTTCTAGTTAAAATACACTTATATGATTCGCTTTATGCAGATTCATAACATTAGTTCAAAGCTCATTAATCTTGTTATTGACGTGTAAATGATACAAAACAAGTTACACAATCAACTTAAATCAGAAGTTGAACTCAGAAGTTTTGACAGCAGAATCAAAACTTAAGCTCAGAAAACTTGATAGAAAATAAAAATTTCTAAAGAAGAATCTTAATTCAAAACCAGAAATTTTGATAGAATCAGAATCAAAGAACATGAATACGTTATTTTTGACTAACTCTTTATTGAGTTTATCATCAGAAATCAGAAATTTCAGCAGTACTTGAACTCAGAAAGTTTAATAAAGTAACATCAGAATCTCAATCAGCAATTTTCTACTTATACAATGATTAGAAGCTCAGAATCAGTGAGCATTGCTCATTATGAACTTCAAAATGCTAGAAAAGAATCACTTCTATCACAGAATCAAACAGCATCAGAAGAAGAAAACATGAATGCATCATTGAATACAGAAGAAGAAAACATGAATACGTTGCTTTTTGATCATGAAATGATTAAGATCAGCATCAGCACTGAATTGAATGCTTGAATAAATGTTCATGAAGCAGATGATCTCGTTGTTTTTATCAAGTATATATATCAACAGCATGACATCAAAATCAAGATTTACAATAATCTGATTCAGATGTTAGAAGATGTTAACGAGATAAACATCACATTGAAGATTATGCAAACACGTTTGCAGAAAGAAATGAAAAACAAGAACATGATTATACATTATTTAAAAACTGCATCAAGTCAACAAAGTACTTCAATCTTTGAAGATCAATTCTTGAAGTCAATCAAGTTATTGAACTCTTCACTGTTTAAAGATTTATCACAGAATGTAAATAATTGACTGTCATGAATGTGAAATAAGTTGAAAATCAACAAGAATCACTTTTCTATGAAAGAGTTGAAAATAGTCTATATTAAAAGTTGAGTCAATGAAAACGCAGTCAAACACATAGCATCACAAATGAGAAACACATTTTTGAATCTTTTCTTAAAAGTTAAAGAAGTATTATTGATCATTAATAAGATGTATGATGATCTCAATCATCATTATATGACTCAATGACAGTACTTGAAGCTATATCAGAACAAGATCTTCTTTCATGAATTTTAAATAAAATTTCAGAGATTTAATGCAGAACTAAAATATAATAATGAGATTCTACTAAATGATTTTCAGTATAAGATCAGCTTAGATCTTTAATGAGTAATGCTCAATGAATGAATCACGAATTTGAATGAGTTTATTAACATTTACATGCAAGTCAATGTTAAATTAACTGAATTGAACACTCGATCAATCATCAAAGCATCAGCAATTTCAGCTGCTTGCTCTGTCACTAACACATCATTTGCTCAACTTATGTCATCAGTCTTTGCGTGAAAGAAACTCAGAATGTTGAATCTTGATTTCAGCAAGAAAGAGTTGTTTAAGAAAGAACTTTGCTTTAAGTGCAAGAAGACAAAATATAAAGCATATGAATGTCTTAAAATGACTTAAGTGCATGAAATTATTATGAATTTGAAAAATGATCTGTTCTCATCAAAGTAGTGACTGAGAACAATATACTTACATTTTGTTTCATCAGCATGTCTGATGATTCATTTGATTTCAAGTCATTCACTGTTGACATCATCTTAAGTAATTTAGAAAAGATATTCAAATTTCTTGCTCTGATAAATACTGAAGTCATTGACATGACTTTCATTGATGAATCTTTGATGTCAGAACTATGTGAACGCTTTGATATTCAGTTAATATCGCTGTCAAAATCAAAGTTGATTTAATTGTATAATGAAATCTCTGATCAAAAGTTGATTACATATGCTTTGTATACATCAATCATGATATAAAAAATACAAGAATGAAATGATGTTTTTATTGATAACTTGTTTAGATCAGCACAAGATAATTATTGAAAATCTTTGATTGAAAAGAAATGAAATTTTGATAAATTCTGCAAATGATTGATTAATATTATCATTGAAGATTCAAACATTGAAATTTGTCATTTTGAAAGTAAGCAGTCAATCAGCATTTTACAAATCTGAGTCAAGCGAAATCTGTAAAATGAAACAAAAGAACTTAAATTCAATTGTTACATCAATAATCATCTTGAAGAAATTCATGAATCAAAAATCAGTGAATAAATTCATTGAATCTGCTTTTATAGCAAAGCAAAGTACTTAAGTTGATTTCAATTAACTTTGATTCTTTCAGTCAATTGAAGTAAAGAAGATTGTCAATATTATCATGATCAAAGTCGTTGTATATTAAACTTTAGTCAATAATAAGAAGATTAAGATCTTCTCATTGATCATTAGCGAAATCAATAAAGCGCTTAACTCAGTCAAAGATTTCGCAGAACTGAATGAAATGACATCAATCATGTCATTAAATGAACTGAAAAAGAAGCTTTCAATCATTTATCATAACTTTCTGAATGTTTTTGATAAAGAAAAGACAACTCATTTGCCTTTGCATCAATCATACAATCACAAGATTAAATTAGAAGATGAGAATCAACTCTTTAAAATTTGATTGTACTTTATGTTAAGTCACAAGCTGCAGAAGATCAAAGAATATCTAGAAAAGAATTTGAAGAAGAAGTTTATCACACTTAGCAAAGCTTCTTTTGCTTTGTTAATACTATTTGTTGAAAAGAAAGATGATAGTCTTTGCTTTTGCATGAACTATCAAAAACTGAATGCTTTGATTAAAAGAAATTGTTATTCAATATTCTTAATAAATGAAGTACTAGTCTGAATTCAAGACAGTAAGTATCTGACTTGACTTAACATTATTGTTGCGTTTAATAAACTGCACATAAGTTCAGAAAGCAAGAATTTAACTACTTTTGTTACTTCTTTTGATGTTTACAAGTATAAAGTAATGCTTTTTGAATTGATCAATAAATCTGCGTCTTTTCAGCACTATATCAACAATATGTTGTTTGAATGTTTATGTAAATTCTGTCAAACATACTTGAATGATATTCTCATTTATAATAAAATCTTGAAAGAACATAAAACTCATGTGAAAGAAGTGTTAAACAAGCTTCATGAAGCTGATCTGCAGATAAACATTAACAAGTATGAATTCAAGATTCAGAAAATCTCGTTTCTTGAATTACTGATATTCATCAATGATCTGCGAATGAATTCTTGAAAAGTAAATGTGATTTGAAGCTAAAAAGTGTCATGATCATTGATTCATGTGCAGATCTTTATTGACTTCTGCAATTTCTATCAATGATTCATGAAAAACTTCTCAAAGATCATTCAACTCATGATAAAACTGACTTGAAAAGATCATCTTTTTTAATGAATAGAAATTTATCAGATGATCTTTGAAAAACTAAAGTAACAGATGATAACAGTTCTCATTCTGAAGCATTTTGACTTGATCAAAGAAGTTATTCTGAAAATGAACTTCTTGAATTATGTGAACAACAAAGTATTGTCTCAATATGATGATGAAGACATTCTACATTCAATGATCTTTTATAACAAGAACATGATTCTTGCAGAATGCAACTACAAGATTTGTGACAAAAAACTGCTGATCATTATTCATTGTTTGAAACATTAATGTTTTAAATTAAAATGTACAAATGTTTCAATTAAGATTTTCATCAATCATTTAAATTTAAAGTACTTTATGATCATTAAAGAATTAATCAGATAACAAGTTAAATGAGTTGAGAAGTTATCTGAATATAACTTCAAGATCATATATCAGTCGAAAAAACAGAATCTGAAAGTTAACGCGCTGATCAGAATGTCAAACGTCAAGTCAGTTGAAGCAAATAATGATTGAAAGTTATATCAACATTAAATGCTATTATCAGAAGGTAAATTTAAGCTGCAATCAATAGAAGTTAATCAAGAAGATGATTAGAAAACTGATTAAGATTTGACTTAAATCTTGCTCAGATTTGACTCAGATTCAAAACAAGAATCAAATGTTAACAAAGATTCAATTGAAGAAATAATTTCTATTCAAAATCAAATTATAGTTGAAAATTAAATGAATTAACTATGCTTTGATATTTAAATAATCATGAAACAGAACAGAAAAACTTGTTAAGATATTAATTTAAACAATTGCAAAGTACTTGATGAAGTACTTTGAAAAGATGATAAACTATGAGTTTCTCAGTCAATGATCATTTAATTAATAAGAAAAGTATATAATTTTTTGATCAATGAACATTCTGACATAAATTGAACGTTGAACTTGCTGAGATGATCATATTGCTGATTGAAGATGAGAATGATGATCAAGCATTACATTCAAAACTGTTATGTTTATCATAAATCAAAAGCATTGAAAGATTAAATCAATAAACTGCTGAAGTTATTGCTCATACTTAAGCAGTAATGACAAAACATATCATTAAACTTCATTATCAATCTATCAGAAAGTGATGAAAACAATGCAATTCTGACAGTCATAAATTGATTGTTTAAGAAACGACATTATATATTATGTTGATCAGATAACAAAGAAATCTTCGTAGAATAAACAGTCAAGCTACTGTTGATATGAGTCTTCAGAATTCATGAATTATCAAGATCAATAATGTTCAATCATGATTTACAATTCATATTAATTGTCTGAAAGTCTTTATGTCTAAGACTCAACATTAAGATGAAACTATTCACAGATTATCATTTGCAAATTAATAATTAAACAAAAAGAATGAATCAAAATGTAAAATGATATTTACAAAGCTTCTATTTATATATGTAAGATGATTGATTCATCTGATTATTTATAACTGAATTTATTGATAATAATGTTATTTCATCATCAATTAAACAGTTAGCGTTCTTTCTGAATAAAAGCTTTCACTCTCATATGAGTTTCAATTTGAATTCAATTGAATATGAGATCACTCAAGCTAAAATTAAAGTGAGTAAAGTGAAGAATATATTTGAACACATGAAATGATCACTAGTATTAATCAAGCAAGCATTAACAAAAGTCAAAGTCACAATGAAGAAACAGATTAACAAGCATTGAAAGAAAATGATTTACAGAATAAATGACATGATGTTTCTAGATTCTAGAAACATTATGATCATAAGATCATTAAAGAAACTAAATGATAAAATGCTAGAATCTTTCAAGATTTTGATCAAGATCAAACATGCATATTAACTGAAATTGTCATCAATAATAAAGATTTATTTGAAATTCATCTTGAATCTGCTGCAACTGAATTTGAAGAACTCTCTGAAAGAACAATGAAATGAGTCATCTGATTTTATAGTGATGAATGATGAAGATAAATGAAAAGTGAAAAACATACTGAACTTCAAACATTACAAATGATGATTATAATATTATGTTAATTGAAAAGAATACAACGTCGATCTACATTGATACAACGTTGATGAAAATGAGTTTGAAAGATGTCAGAAGATCATAAATAACTTTCATGAATAATATTCAAATAAGTCAAGATAAAAATTGAAAGAAAGATTCATTGAACTGCAGCAATGAGAACATTGCTAAATAAAGAAGAAGAGTAATGTTGCGAGCGTGCACTTTGAGTTAGTCTAACATAGATCATGTTAAACTATCATAGACTAGTATAGAGCTGATGTTGACACGCTAGCGGCCTAGCGTGCCTTCGTGGGTAAAACTCACGACGTGTTTCATCTTTCTTCTTCTTTAGCTTTGAACTTCTAGTTAGAATACACTCATATGATTCGCTCTATGCAGACTCATAACACTTTCTACCATGACTTTTTACCATGGCTTCCTACCATGGCTTTCTACCAAACGACCTTCATGTTCTTCGTCATGACTTTCTATCAAATGCAGAAAGGTAATGCAAAAAGGTAATGCGAAAAAGCGGAAAAATTTCTATATTTAGCCCTCTTGGCGCCAAGCTCGGGTCCTTGACGGGTCGGGTCGGGTTGACTCGATTCCTAGTCGGGTCGGATCGCGTCGGGTTGAAAATATGCTCAACCCGACTCGGATCGGGTTGAAAATGTGGCAACCCGACTTCGGATCGGGTCGGATCCTAAATGTCAACCCGAAACCCGACCCGACGGTCAGTCTACTCAAAAAGATCATATTAGCTGTGTAGTTTATCATTTGAAGCAATAAAATATGAAATGTGGATTTTCAGCCCTATAGGGCTGGCCGACTGCTGGGTTTAGCCGAGTGCTAGGTGAATTCTTCTATTCCGTACAGCGCTCGTATGTGTATTCTTCTACAGCGCTCGTATGTGTATTTTATCGATGTGACTGCTCAATGAGAAAATATAAAACATCAATTTAAGTCAAATTAAATGTAATTTAGCATATACACAGCTGCCAGCACTTAATGAAGAAAAAGAAAAAGAAAAATCCGGTTTGCTGATGTACAGTAGGCGAGAGACAATTGCGCTTACAAGCGCATCGAACCCTGTTCACACGCGCGAGAATTGAAACTACTTGCCAGTTACTTCCTATAACTAAATTCCTATAACTAACTCCCTCTTTGTAGCATCAATGCATTGACGTAACAGTCGCTATGGATAATAGAGACTCCGTCGATCGCTCATCTGAAGAGTTCGCTGCTATAGCTCCTGTTCCCAACGGATCATCATATGTCAACAACGGAGCTCAACCGAGGGGAGATGAGGCTCCTCATCCTCAGCCCAGGCCTTTGGCCAACGAGCCTTCCCCAATAGCCGATGGCGTTATGCAATCAGACGTTTGTTCTCGATGGTTTACATTGGTCGGATGTAAAACTGATACTGGTGTAGATCGGAATCAACACCCTACTTACACGATTGAAGCAAAGCATAGCATCAGCGCGAGTGTGTTCTTTCTTCTTTTGCTTCGTAGCGATAGAGCTAAGGGTTGCTTAGGAATTTGCGGCATTCTTGAAAAAGAGGTCCACCCTCGAGGAGGAACATGCCCAAGCGCTCAAGAAGCTGTGTAAGAGCAGCCATGAGTCTGCACAGCGACCCGACAACAGACAAGGATCTTATGCGCAGAACTACGATGAGGTGATTCGAATTCACGATCGAATGGCCGACAATGGTATCCAATTTGCACTGTCCCTGCATCAAATGCATGAGGATCTCCATGACCTTGCCGCAAATATGGAACGAGGGCGCAAATCCTGGAAGCAGACTGGATTGACTGCGGAAAAGAGAGTACAGGACTCTGAATATATGATGGAGAAGGCTAAAGCGAAATATGACTCACTCGCGGAAGACTACGATCGCGCTCGTACGGGGGACAAGCAGTCCGGCAGGGTTTTTGGGTTGAAGGGACCAAAATCTGCAGCTCAACACGAAGAAGATCTTCACAGAAAGGTACAGGCTGCTGATACGGACTATGCGTCGAAAGTGCAGACCGCACAGACTCAGAGGCAAGAGCTTGTGGGCACTTTGAGGCCACAAACAGTGAAAGCGTTGCAGGATCTCACGAGTGAGTGTGATTCAGGCCTGACAGTCCAGTTGGTAAAATTCGGTAAGTTCCCAAAGACCCTGTCTATCTACGAGCAAACACTCATCGGTAGCTAGCCTCGTTCAATGAGAAGTTGCTCCTTGGTAACGGGCTTTGCGTAAGCCCTCTCAATAGTCAGAGCGGTCAAGGGCCTCGAAGTCTTCGGGATGTAATTCATCAAATTGACAATACGAGAGACTTTAACAGTTTTGTGTCGAGTTTTGCATCGAAAGTTGGGCCCAAGTCCTCAGATATCAAATACGAGCGTCATCCGGTGAGCTCTTCAAATTCTTTTCGTGCATTGAAGAGCAATACAATATAGATTAATATCTATAGACTCTTGGAAACGCCCAGCAGACGGCGCCCCCTGCCAATATTCGGTCTCAGCCTGCGCCAAACTATCAAACCCCATCGTCTGGCGCACCAAGCCAACCAGTTCAGTACGGTGCGCCCCCGAGTCAGAACTATAGTCAAGACATAAGCCAGCATTCAGCATTTAGTGCGGGTCCTCTAGCGGAGAACAGTCTTAACAACTCGCCACAGCAGCAGCTGTTCCCATCAAGCAGCCATGCGGGACTACCACAGCTTCCTTTGCCTACCGCGTCTGCTCCCATGCACTTGCAGTCATCCACACTAACAAGCACCTCCCAAAATCCTACCGCCTATGATGACTTGCCTCCGTTGAGACCGGTCTTTGGTGTATCGCTGGAAGATCTTCTGAAGAGAGACAGCTCTGCAATCCCCTTAATCGTATACCAGTGTTTACAGGCAGTCGACTTATTTGGCTTGGATGTGGAAGGCATTTACAGGCTTTCGGGTTCTACCTCGCATGTCTCGAGACTGCGAGCAATGTTCGACAATGGTGAGTGGTGGCATAAGGGGGCCCCCACATTGTGCGTAGACTAAGTTCTTCTAGACTCTAACCAAGTCGATTTTCGCGATCCCGCGAACTTCTTCCACGATGTGAATAGCGTTGCCGGCCTGCTCAAGCAATTCTTTAGAGACTTGCCGGATCCTTTGCTCACGCGCGAGAATTACCAAGGCTTCATTGAGGCCGCAAGTAAGATTTTGCCACATGCTTTCGTTTCTACGGCAAGGGCTGATAATGTCGATTACAGAAATTGATGACGACACAACTCGTCGCGACTCGTTGCATGCTACGATTAACAGCCTTCCTGACCCCAATTATGCTACGTTGCGAGCGCTGACCTTGGTAAGCCGTTCGAACCTAGACTACGCTCATGTGCTAAAGCTCCGGACAGCACCTCAATCGCGTACAAGAACACTCAAGTGCCAATAGGATGAACGCCGGTAACCTGGCAATATGTTTTGGGTATGACGTCCGAACTACTCTACGTCCCGTCTATTTCTACTAATCCCCCCCGACCAGGCCAACCCTTATGGGCTCGAATAGCGGTCATAACATTGCCGATGCTGGGTGGCAAGTGCGAGTGGTTGATACTATTCTGCAGAACACCTACCAGATATTTGATGACGATTAGATTAGGTGGAAATTCAAGAGAAGTAAGATTGGAAAGGGATCCACAGTAATTAAAATACGAATGTACGATACCTTGAGCTTTGCAAGATACCACTTTTTGACAGCGAATGAGCAATGCAACGCGAAAATCCTCCATGGACGAGGGAGTTGTATCCGTGCAAAACCAATTTAGCACTGGCATATTACCTCTTAGCCTTCGATGAAATATTGTAACAACCTGTGTATGATCTCTTCATTCGGGCATACGATGCACCCGGTTAGACCTTGAAAGTACCTTACTTCTTCGTCCCCATCTTCATTCTATATATCTGAAATTGTCATATCTAAACATGCTCTCGTCGTGGATCTTGCCGCCGTCGTCTTCCTTGAAGCTCATAAAATCACAGACTCTGAATCATTCTCGATTGCTTTGGCAGCTATCGATTCTTCCAATCTAAAAGCTCGTGCGCTCTTCCGATGGAAAGATTATTTAACGAATGACCTTCGCTGAAAGACAGCAAATTACTCTTATTGACTGAGACGGGGTTCGAATGCAATCTCATGGTTGAAGGGACAAACCGACGATTCCGAGCAGATTGAAGTCTGTCTCTATCGAATACATTTTCCTCCCAATTCGCAGCCGCTTAAGAAAGCATTGGAGAGAAGTTGTCTGTTCTGCGAATGGAACAATGAAAATACTTAATGCGCAACGCGTCGATATGCTGGCTATCCGAACATTACTATGAAGATCGGAAGATAAAGGACGTCGACAGCGGATCTTGAGGCCGGTGAAAGAGGAAAGCAAGTGTTGAATCGAGAGGCGAGACGGCTGCTAGCTGGATGATTAGCTAGCCATGTCAGAAAATGGGACATAATCAAGCTAATATACTCATTTGATTTATGGAGTAAGACGTGATTGACGAATGAAGATTTTCATGGATGAAAATTTATATTAGCTGATGAATAGGGGACCTCACTAGACAGGGTTCTGATTCGTCGACGTAGCTAATTTCCATGATGTAGATAACCTCATCAACGGATGAGATCCATCGTTCGCAAGTTGCAAGACATAATTACTCTTCAAGTGACCATCCGTAATGTTTTCGACTACGCAACGTGGTTGATGCCTCGCGACTCAACCTGTAAAGATCCAAACTCGATGCAAATGCAACAATGCCGCAAAAGACGCTCCAAGGTATCATATCATACAATCATGAAATCATGCACAAAAATGCACCAAAACTCGTGCTTACAGGATAACCTTCTTCGCTATCCAAACAGTACTATCATAGAATAGCCTTCCTCGCCCCAAAAAGCGTCAGACTAAGACTGGTGTCGTTCTCTGTAACCAAGGGCGTTGCATCTTGCATCATTTCCCATCTACGTAGCGGGAAAAGCTGCATTGTCGTCGTCTTGGCCGTCACCACGGACCCGGTGGCTGGCCCCGTAGGCTTTAACTCGGAGGCTGTCGAAGTAGGGTTTGTGACGAGCTGCAACCATTCGTTTTCTATGCTTTCGGAATAGCCGAATAGAAACACCAGGCAGGGTTCTTTTGTTCTTTGTTGGTCGCGAAGGATACGAATGCATCGTAAGCGCGTCTCTTCTGTTTGGAGGTCGGTAAGGGAGGCAAGGGTGTCATAGATGTAAGACGGAAGGGTCGGATGAGTGGACAGGATAGGGTTGATAAGCAGTAGGCTTAAAGTTACGAGAAGGCGCGTGAGGGTACTTTGGGAGAACTTTGGGTGTTGAAGAGTGGATTGGTGGATAAGGAGGAGACGGAGAAGTATATCGATGGAAAGGTAGCTATGCTCTAGCCCCTGGTCGCTCTTATGCGCAGGAAGCCCCTCAGTGCTGGGCTGATCTATCGAGAGCGGGGGTGATGTGAGGAGAGCAGTCAACCTATCTGCAATCTGTGCGACCAACAGAGACGTGACATCATTCTTAATGCTGAAGGCAGTCGCCGCGACGACGGATGCTAGGACATCTGTAAGTCTCTGCCTATGCGTTAGATCCGCATCTGCTTCTTTGTAAGCGTCTAGTACGAGCTTGCTCTCTGCTTCTTCCCGGACTTGAAGTGCTTGGTCTGCAGCCAGCCCCGATGCCAGAATTGGCCAGTAGAGCAAACATACATCATCCGATGATTTTACGGTTTGCACGAGGATTGCCATCAGCGTGCTTGCAGCGTTATCCGAGCTCCTCGCTGCTGCTCCGAAAGCTGTCCTGAGTTTTAATTGACATATTGGTAAGTTCAAGTCGCCTACAACCTCAAGGAGCTTTATGATTTGGTCTCTAAAACCTAGGTGTGATGACGCTTGAGAATGAGATGGGTAGACTATATCGTCGATTAATAATTGGACTTGGTCGACGGATAAGCCCGGATCGAAGGCACTGCTAATTTCAGAGAAGTTCTGGCCATGCTGTGTTAGAAGAGTCTGGATCAACGTCCTGATCCCAGAACTTGTTATCATGTCGCGAGCCCTAGCGCAAGGGACTTCTTCCCTCGAACAGGCATCGATTGCAGCGCGAACTAAAACAATCACTGAAGAAAATGATGCTTTCATAGCTCGCTGCTGCTGGAAGTGGAAGCGGTACTGTCTGTAAACCATCGGAGGCAGATACTTCAACTCGGTAAGGGTCAACAGATCCAGCGCATCCAAAACCACTTCGATGAACTTACTCAGAGGAGCAGTGCCTTGTAAAAGGGCGGCGGTTCGTGCAAGCACAAGGTCTAACGTAACGATCTTGGTACAAATCAATGGCGGTAGGATGATTGTGAGTGAAGGCCGGCTTGTCGAGCATAGTATGCCTTGAAGCCAGTCTGTGATCAACATGTCAAACGTCTTGGCACCAAAGGATCGCACCTGCACTAGCAGATCCGCAAAATTAATGGACGGTGGCATGGGCTCACGCCATGAGAGCTCCAGACGGCCGATGATTGTCTTGAACACTTGCGACAGAACTTGCTTATCCATACTGGTGCCACTTGCTAGCAACCGGTCTATTTCATCCGCGAAGGTTGCTTCGGCTGACTGTAGAGTTTCAGCCATGTGGTCTGAGATGGGAGAGCATGCAGTAACAGATATTGTCTGCTGGTAAAGCAGTAATTCTTTGCGTAGATATCTGGCTTCATGCACCGCCTTTGGAAGCCGTTCCCCCAAATCTATGAGCGACTCGACAAAAGAATTTTCGACACGCTGTCGCTTGTGGATGTTTTGATACTGCTGCCATAAACTTTGGAACAGATCATCCACGGCACCGATAGCTGCCATTGTATCAAAATGATGATTGATCGTGTCGATTATAGCGGTTAAGATCAAGTCGTCTGTGCTATTGGACACTATCTTCAGAACATCGGCTAAAATGGTAAAGTCCTCAATTTCCTCAAGAACATGTCGCACTCCATGATACTGTTTCAATGTGATTGTAATACAGGGTTTGACTTCGGTGCCAAATCCCTGCTCAGTTCCGTCCTCGATCGCACGAGGACTATTTGCATTGCGGGCCTGAAAGCGAAAAGCAACAGCTTGGCGGATCCAGCGGCCTATATCAGACTTGATTGTTTGGCTCAGTTGCGCTATGTCCCAATGCTTCAGTTCATGGTCGGTCAAGGCATCCGGAACGACGCAGATCCCTGGGATGCGCCTAGAGATCCAAGACTTTACAGAATTGATCGTGACGTTCTCTTCAGCGATAGAAGCGCCTACAGAAGATACAAGTATTCTTCTCAGATTCAGAATATGGGTTGGCAGACCATACAGAGGGAGCTCAAAGAGTAGACGCACCTCGCAAGGACCATCCTAAATCTGTCAGTCGTGTTTTGACTGCTATGGAGAAGAGTTTGCTTACCCGATTGGGCCTTTTACATCTGTATAATGTTCCCCGAGACAGCAGCCATTCGAAATACCTTCCGACTAAGAAATGCTTCGAGCGCACCAGCTCTGCAAGGAGTCTGTAGGTGTTGCCGCTGTGTAATCCTGCCAAGTCCGGATTGGCCGCAAGAAAATCTAAGATCGGTTTTTCTACATCGAAACCGTGCTTGGACCATCTACGCAGCATACGAGCGGCAACGTATAGCCTGGCGTGCCCTCGCCTGTATAAGCTCGTAGCCCACTCCAGGCAGGTAATCACAAAAACACCGCTGTTATCTGTGGCCGCCAAACAATCGTCGGTGAACTTAACCATCTTTGGCCATTCGGTATTGCTATCAAGTAGTGTGATGAGCTCTTGCCTTGGAGATGGCGTTACATGCCAGCTTTGTCCTACGAGAGTCTGTATGAGGCGCGAGTTACGCCTTGAAACATGTTCGAAGTAGGAGGCTGGAATATCGGTTTGCTCTTGAAAGCAGTCACGAAGCATCGTTTCGTACTTAATCCAGCAATTAGGTAGGAGAAGACATGCCGGAGCAGAGAGCGCGAGTGACTTCAAGAGTTTAGTCAACTGCTGCTCCAAGGAAGCAAACGTTTCCTTATCCGTTTGCTGATTAATCTAGAGGTTAAACGTCAGCGTCCGATAGAGCATGGCAAGCTGCCGTTACTTGCAGTGTATAGTTGCCCCAGAATAGCCTCAGCAAGTTTTCGGCCTCGCTGTCGGTGCTCAAGTATTTCCTTCCAGTATATTTGAGTTACAAGAAGCCAAATTGGTGTAGTATCGAGATCACTTGGATACAATGATGCTATAAGCCAATCAATGTAGTGCTCCTGATCAAGAAGACGCTCCGAAAATAATTGGGTCGTAAGTCGTAGACTAAATACACATAATCAGCAACTTATTGGTCAAAAAGGAGAGCGATTTCGGGTGGCATGAACCCTTACCCGTAGTTGATTTTGGACCTCCATTCCGAAGTACCGCAGAGAGTAATGATCATCTCCAAGAACTGCTCCACATTTGTCGTCCAATCCCTGATCCACTTCGTCTCCCCACCAAGTGCAAACGCGCCACTGGCCCCTTTCCTCTTGAAAGCGCGAATTTCATTTGCACCAACACATTTGGCGAGCCAAATGGCTCTTGAGGTGGGAATTTGTTTCGCTAGACAGTGGTCGAGAAGAACTTTACCCCGAATTCCATGGGGTATAGTGCGACTCAGGCGGCGTAGTGGGATCGAGGAATTTGCAAGGTCACGTAGCCAAGCTTCTCGTTTCGTATCTGTCAATGTAACGCGAGGGGGAGGTTTAAACGTAGAACTAGCCGTAATTGTACCATGAGCTTGCCTTTGATCGAACACCGAGACGAATAAGGAGGAGAGGATCTGCAAGCCAGACTTGTGTTTCAGACTGGACCAAATGGAGGGTCTAGCAGTGCTTGACTCCGTCTGACAGCCCTGAAGTTTGTCGAAATAGCCTTGCTTCGTGGTCAGCTCGTTGAGAACATCCTCAGGATGATCTCCATTCCAGGGGAAAAAGTCGGCTGGCCCTGTACATCTTAATATCAGCCTACCATATCAGTAGCTTTGATATGAAGCCTACCGTCTTCTTGATATCTCGGAGCGGAAGATGGGGGCTCGGCAACATAGGGTCTAACTTGGACAGCTTGTTTAACTCTCGCTTTCCCTAATGGTTCAACGCTCAAATGATGCCTGTGCGCACCCCCCCTAGGTCGTACTGGAAGAATAGGATCCCTACGAGTGTGGGTCTCCGCTTGATCAAACTCTGATATTGAACCGCTTGGCTGTAGCGGTGTGTTCTTGGCCGAATGATCTGCTGAGGTCTTTATCTCCGAACTTCCTGCTGCGATGTTCCGCCCGGAATGTTCTAAATCGTCTCGATGCACACCGTCATTAGTAGTGTGCCTTTTGACATCCAGCTTTTGCTTCTTAAACGCCGGTTCTGCAAAATCATCCAACGCAGATCCGTTTGTGAGACCGATGGTGGCTTGACGTGGAACAGATCTAGGTGTTTGCTGAGATAGAAGATGATTCCGAGGCCTGGCGAAGGTGGAATTGGGATTCCGGAGCCATTGAGCACCGGCCGATTGACTGGTCATCGTTCAGTCATGGTGAAAGTGTGTGTGTATTGCAAGCAAACAAAACTGGGGGCCGTCTGGTCATGTGTGGCACGGAGCCTTCGCGGAAACCGGGACTTGGGGTCTGAAGATAGGATTGGTAATGGTATTAGACATTTGATAATGGGACAGGAGGACTCTCCATCGCTTTATCCAAGGGGTTGCGTATATACCTTAGGTAGCAGGTAAGTACTGTACACAAGATGCTATATTTGTAGTTGTCAGCAGGAAACAGCAACAAGGTATCATAGCGACAGCCCATCGGCTTCCCTTTCACCTTAGTTCGCGGTTATTCGGCGGCGGGCGTGATCGACGGAGATACACGAATTAAACTAGCCACTAGGGTACGATAACCGGGGCTAAGGCAACCCCCTAACCCATCCGGGATCATCCCAGGCCGCTGTCCCCTTTCCAGTTAAGTGTGACACAAACTCCGGGCGCCGACGCGGGCACTATCACGGTGACTTGCGGTAAGGCCTGCTGGGAGGTTGCTGGTGAGAGACAAGTCCTGACTTACTCAACCCACATAGATCCATACCAATACTAAGTTGCTCTTAGAGGACCTCAAACTGACAGCTGTTTGACTGATCAGCTGATCCGCGCTTTTTCATTTGCTTCGACGACAGTCACAATGGCGTTAAAGAAAGACATGAGAAGGGATGACCTCAGTAGGCCCCCCCCAAACTCGCTTGGCCATCTATCTGCTGACTTGGGCTGCAGTAATACCTTATAGGGAGCTCGCCAAAGACAAGAATGAGGGGGACATGTCAGGCACAATGGCGAGCACGCTTCCAATGGCTGCGGTGAGTACTTGTTCGTCGAGCATTGCTGTGGTCCAAGCTTATTGGCTTTTGTAGATGTTCACCAGAAACAAGTGCGTATGCCCGACAGAGCAACCGCCTGAATATGTTGCTCACTTGCTCCCCCGTCTCTAGGATGATTGGCTGGTATATTCTTCAGTTTTTGACAATTTTAGAAGAAACTTCCCTCTAACTAAAAAAAGGGCGTCCCTGGTATTCTCTTTACAAACATGGCTTGCTGAAACCCCGGAACAAGCACGAAAAGGCGGGACGCCTGGCTACATCAGCGTCGGCATGGCTTGTAAGATTCCTTTTCTTTCTGCTTCCGATGCTGTTCCAGATGAGCTCATGCTAACATACCCCAGTCATGGCTCTTGTGGTGGTAGGTGTGCTTTCTCTCGTTGCATTTTAAGGTATCCTAACATGGTAATTCTCAGACATATCTTCCACTCTTTATGCCACCTCCAATGGCAGGAAGAATGGCAACAAATACAGAAGCACCAGCAGCTGTGCCGCCTTCGTAAACTTTTGCGAAATTGGTAGACCGGCAAGAGGTGGTCGTTTCCCAGCAAATATTCTAGGATACCCTATATATTTGTGACAGAGCGAAGAGTTGTGCTACCATGAGCACTACCACTTCCAATCACTCACAATGCCCACAATCCACTTGCGACGATTCCTTGCTACATGTACATAGGAACGTATTGGCAATGGGTGTATTCTTAAAGTCTTTTCATTGGCAAAAGTTGCTCCATTACCCTCACGTCTACAACCTCCCTATGCGAGTGTCTCTTCATTATTAGATAGGATAACCATAAGTACCTTACCTAGATATGATCGAATACAGGGCTAAGCTTTAGGTAAGGTACCTTAGAATGGATGGATCAGTCAGCACTGTGTAATTCTCCATGCTTTAGACCGGTTTTAAATTACACCCCTCCCCAAATGCTTGTAACCATACCTGTACCTACATTAAACACACATAGCCACTCCACTCTTCTCTATCAAATTAACCCACAAAGACACTCAGCCAATCTATCGCATTGCTTAACAGCATACCACTGTTTCATAAACAAATACTCGGCCCAGAGAAACCCGGAGAGAACGAGTTTATGTCAATCGAAAATCTCAAGACCTTTGGTGAGTACCTTCCCAGCATGGGCTCTTCTTTGAGATGGATCTGCAACGTTGTTCCCTCCTGCTCCTGGAACCGTAAAGTACCACTGTGATCTACAATACCATATCTGGCGCATCGAGGCTTAACGGCGATCTTCATATATGCTCAACCCCGCACGAAGGTCGAAACTTGGCTGACATGTTTCGCTCATAGACCCCTTCGCCGAAGCCGACGAAGATACAGGGGAGACTAAGCAGTCTCAAAACTACATCCATATTCGGATTCAGCGTATGTATTTGCCTTACCCCAAAGCCACCCAGAATTCCCTCCAGCTGGGTAGTGTGGTCCAATAAGAACCCGTGCACTGACACCATATTCAACAGAGCGCAATGGCCGTAAGACCTTGACTACTGTCCAGGGTCTGCCCAAGAAGTTCGATCAGAAGAAGATCCTCAAGGTCATCAAGAAAAAATTCGGTGAGGCCCGGAATGAGTCACATTCGTCTGGCTTATACCTTCGACTGATACCTCTCTACTTAGCGTGCAATGGCACCATTGTCAACGATACCGAGATGGGCGAGGTAATCCAACTTCAAGGCGATCAGCGCAAGGATGTCCAGGAGTTTCTGGTGGACAAGAAGGAAGGGCTGGAACTTGATGCCAAAACCATCAAGGTATAGGATCGCGATCCCCAGTCCAACAGCACCTTTGGTTTACTTGAATATGCAGGTCCATGGGTTCTAAAACCCCTCAATCACGTCCTATTGGCCCCTCCTCCGCGGATCACTTAGGAGCTCCCTCGGCAAGCGTATACTTTTTACTCCTTGCTCCCTTTGGTACGGGTCAAGGAACGGCGTGTGACGGGGCGTTGATTGATACCCACTGAAAGACGGAATTGATGACACATGGATTATGGGCAGTTTCTTATTCATTCTGTATAATGGATGGACTAGGTGGAGGGTTGGACTCATGCGGTATTGTTGCTTACGACAGCTTCAACCATGACATGATCAATTGAACTAAATGGCTCCAGACTTCGTGTGCCTAAATGTACAAGCCTACCTGATTTGAAGTAATTCCTAACTTGAGCAGAAACTCCCAGATCTTTCTTAACAACATGAATAATGGTACAACGGGGTCCTGAAAGTTTCAAGAGTGTCAGTGATGCCTTGTCGGAGAGAGAGAACAAAGGATGGTGAAATATGCGGGTAGAGTTCTGTACTCCCCAGGCACACGCCGTCAAACTCGTTATTGCGTCCGGGTTGGGAAGGATTGACTTTATAAATTTCACGTACATTTGCCCGAGTTAGGTGTAGCTGAAGCAGCAACGAACACATGCTAATGAAACTGGCAATAGAAAATACACTGATTGACGCCGACGTCTCCTTCCTGATGTTGGTTTCCCGTTGGGTAAGGTGGTAGAGTACGGTAAGAGTCTACAGCCCCATGAGTGCTTTGGCATGGCAGCAGGAAATGCAAACTCTGACTTACCGTTGCTATCGAAACCCAAGCAGGAAGAAGCATCCGTGGATCTTGTGAAGCGCCGGATAGCCAGAGCACCCAGCTGGTGATGTACGCAATGAGCAAATTGGTCGTGAGCAGTCGAAGGACAGTCGCCGAGGGGGTATAGAAGGAAAGCCTGGATGTATATTCTCGATCAGCACAGTTTGAGGCACCGAGTTTGGCGGTTTCTGACCACCTCGACATAAGGCAATCGGTAAAGAAGTACGAAAGGTACGCCGACGCAGAACACTAGAAGAACAAACATTGTCAGCCGATGGCTTACGAGAATCCATCCATGGATGCGCCCGCCCTGCAACAGCCCAAAACCACCCAAGCTACGCTCAACTAAAGACAGGACGTACCCATAGAATCGCCAAAAATACCTCCGTGACCCTAAATCTCTTCTCCACCGTCCACGCCTCACTTTCTCTCATCCCCATGCCATCACTCCCAAGTAGCAAATCTCCCAGAAATGTAAGCGCACACCTGAGGCCCCACCACGCCGCAGGAGCCGTGCTCAAAGCCCGGCATACCAGGAGCGGGATATTCCAGCGAGAATTTATGCCGAGCTGAACTGCGACTCGAGGGTGGGCTCTGCCAGTGGAGGAGGGAGCCGAGGCGGTCAGGGCCTTTATCTCAAGGGTAGAAGTGGCTTCGTAGCTGGGAGGGAGCGGGGAAGCCAGATGGAGGATGGGTACGGCATGTGCTGCCGCATTTGCACTGGCAGTTACTGATAAAGGGTGCAGCTGCGTTTTAAGGAATTTAATTATGATTAGGTTTCGTGTGCGGAGTATATCTCCTGTGTGCTGCTTGCTTGCTTGGTGTACGACTCGTACGAGGTCAAGTTGTGGACTTGGAGTTCCTCGGCCTGAGTTGCGGCTCCCCAGATTTCGCTTAAGTACGGCGGTCCATTATGGACTTACCGACAATAGAATACTCAAAAACTTACAATCGACAAATCGACAAATGGAAAATCAACAATTGAAAATCGTGAATTTAAAATCCATCGACTACCTTATGCTTCATAGTCAAATAGAAAGTTCGCTTAGACATGCTCTTTATTAAATCCCCTTCATTCAAACACCCTCCATGGCTCCCTACCAAACACCCTCCATGCTTCATCCATGGCTCCCTTCATGATTCCCGTGGCTCCCTACCAAGCACCCTACATAGTCAACAATTCGTTTAGTTAGATGGTAAGATAACTATGAGAAATTCGATAAACTTCTATTAATAAAACAAATAATACGAGTTTACGATATCAATGAAAAAGACGAAATTAATGAAAATGAGCGAAATGAGTCCAAGGGCCATATACGTGAAGCCCTGCGAGCCCAGGGAGCTCAGGGCTTCTAGTGGTGAGCCCAGGGAGCTGCAGGGCTGAGACCTTGGCTCAGGGAACTCAGGGAGCCCAGAGCTAGCCCGGGGGTCTCAGGGTCGGCTCAGAAAAATCGCCCATGAAGGGAGCATGAAGGGAGTCATGAAAGGGAACCAAGGAAGCATGGAGGGTGTTTGATAGGGAGCCGGTGTTTGGCAGGGAGCCATGAAAGGAATTTAATAAAGAGCATGTTTAAGCGAACTTTCTAGGTATTTGACTATGGTCGATGGATTTTAAATTTACGATTTGTCGATTTGTCGATTTGTCCAGTTTTTGAGAGACGGGCGTCTATAATGCGCAATATGTTTGCCTTGATCACCGTAGAAAGTTGTGCGTAACGGCACCTGAACGGTAGAATATCAAACTTCATCGTCCCCTGAGCCATTAAGACTCTCTGCCATGGCCCAGCAGACACTCAGATCGACGCTGTGCGCATTCTTGTACCCCCCAAAATGTGTCCCACAATATCGCTACTTTTCGACCTGCCCTGTACGCTATGGCGGGCTACAATTTCGAACACAGTATCGGGAGCCGAACCTCAAGAGCTTGGGGGCAATGAAGGGTTCGGGTTCTGGGACGCAACTCCCCTCTGATATTGGTCTTGCTCCCGGTAAGATTTGTTATCATTGCAGCTTTGATTTGAGAAACAACCAAGCTTAAGCTATGCAGGGCTGTTCGTAATGCCGACGGGCCCCAGGAAACCATCGGTTCTTTCATCGCCCCGACGACGTCTTAAACTAGAGTGGTACAGACTGAAGATGCGGTTTATAGATGTGATTTCGTAGGTCTGTCCCTACCGCTACCCTCTCACTTGCGGTTACAGGGGGGGGGAAATCAAGTCGGATGTCTGATTCAGAATCGAGCAGTTTTTGGTCTGGCTACAGGTCAGCTCTAGATGGCAGGCCCAAACCAAAACGTGCGCGCCGAACGCTCGTTCCCACTGCAAAAGCGCTGCATAGGCAGATGTATACTGCGTTTTCCGAGTAAGGGTCTCACTCTTCAATCACTGCCAATTGCGGCGTGCTTTGTGCTAATTGACTAATAGAGGTGACCAAGCCACTCTTTCCAGAATTTGCACCGAAGGCCTCGCCGACTCCTTCAGCGCGCGCATCGGCTCCCGCTCATCCCGAGAGAATCTCCGATGGAATCTCAGCAAATATGTAGGATTCCCCCGTGTCGTTGCAGATCGCTGCGTCATCCCCCCGATTAAAGGCTCTGCGATTCGACAAGTCGTTGTGCGAATTCGATCGAAGCAGAGTCTTGCAAAGATTATACCAGCTACGAAGGGGCGAAGGGAGTCGGTAGTTGAAGGCACGGACCAGGAGAAGCAGGTGGATGAGTACGTTGTTATAAAAAGAAGGGTTATGAAGGGGAAAGAGGAGCCGTGGATGGTATGGGGGACGACTCAGGAGACAAGTGTGGATGAAGTGCTGAGAAATGTGAAGCCGGCAGTGGCGAAGAAGGAGCTTGAAGTTGTGTAAAACCTCGGAGGGTTTCATGCATAGCAGACACATGTTTCGCGGGAAGTAAATCGTTCAGAACCGAGGTGTGACATTCTACGTATATAGCAACTCCTGCTCTGCAAACAAACTACCGCCTTCATCTCTTCCGCCAGAGTGTCAATTTTTATCCTCCCGCACACCATCCTTGCTCCCTCTCCGCTCCTCCGTCACTCGGGAGGAAACCGTCTTGCCCATATCAAAAGAACTTACCCTTGACGGACGACGCCTCTACATCTGTGCCCGGCCCATGGTCTTCCTCTGACTCGGCGGCGGGAGCGTCTGAGGATCGGGAAGGTAAAATCACAGGTCGATCAAATGAATCAAACCTGCCGCCTCCCAACTTGGCCCTTACCCATTGAAAACTGACACGAAGAGCGAAGGCACCAAAACCCCAAAGTAAGCCACCGATTGGCGCAGCGACGAAGGCACCTTGAGAGGGAATTAGCCAGAGGCCCTTTAGAGGCCGGGTTCGCGGGAACAAATACCGAACACACTCCAATCATTGGCGTACAGTCCACCTTCTAGCAGCAACAGGTTTGCTCCATCCTTCGCACTGCCAAAGTAAATGGTTCCAAATATGAAAACGGTGAGTAGACCCCCAAGGCCACCAACAACAACCTCGAATCCCCGCCACCAATAGCACCGGCTACTCAACCCAATGACAAGCACCGGAATAGAGCTCGCACTGACCAAATCACTTATCAGATATATTTGCAGCACGCTGGGACTCTTCAACGCCACAACAACGACAGGGAAAATGACCAGTACGACGGCCAGGCGGATGTACCACAGGTTGAGCTTGTTGCGGAAGAGGTCGTTGGAGCCTGTAGACACCATACCCGATTGCAGACTATCAAAGGAAGCGGTGCTGAGAGAGACAGTCATGACAAGGATGATGCCTACGACCCAGGCTGGGAGCCGTTCTAGGAAAAGGAAGAACGCAACACTGCCCGATTGCGGTGGATCACCGGGCCAAGCGCCAGTCCAGGTTGCGAGAAGACCTGTTGCGCCTACTAGGGTAAGGATAATCATTACAGCTACAGTAGCAACAGAAGTGCCAATGACCAAGTCTTTATCAGTTTTAGAAGCAAAAGTGCGCATCCAGAAGCCGGAGATGAAGAAGTCGTTGGTTAAAATTGCCACAGGTAAGATGTATAAGAGTTGCCAGCCTAGGAGGCTTGAGTTCAAGAGGCCAGAGGAGTCAACAAGAAATTTGTTGATATGCGTTTCTACACCGACGGTAATGACGCCAATGATGATGAGGCCAACGACCATGGCGCCTTGTATGTTGTCTGTAATGAAAGAAATACGAAAACCACCGAGAGATGTGTAGATAGTGGTGACAGCACATTCGACAATGACAGCGGGCAGGCCATTGAGACCGGTTAAGGCGTTGACGATCTGTTGGAGGGCTGAAAGTTCGGCTACCATGTAGAGAAATAAGGTAACAAGCCTTATCAAATTCTATATTAGTTCTCAAAGTGACAAGCAAACGGCCTGAGGACGCACGTCAATAGGCTCAAATACAGAGCAGCGACGATCCCATATCTCTGCCTTGCCCACTCGGTAAGGACGAATCCTTCAGGGCATTTCTTCCTGATTATAGGCCCTAGAAACCCAAATACCAAAAGAGGCAAGGAGGATGACAGAGCATAGACAACCAAGCCTTGGACACCGGCAATCGTAGATATCTCGGGATACGAGAACAAAATGCCTGAACCAAGGGCTGTTTGGGAGAGGCAGAACCTATGGTCAGCGGATTCACTACTTAACAGGAAGGGATAGAGGGAAGCGGCAGCACGTTCCTCACGCAAGCATTAACTTGATCGAGTAATCACGGTGCAATCTCAGCTTCATGCGAGGCAATGGTATAGGGATCTCTCCAATCACATAGATCGGAAGGTGGATCCATAACGGTTGCCTGCAATCCGCGCCCGTAGTGAAGCCGCGCAGCACCGTTGTCCAAAATCTCCTTTACTCGGCCAATATCCACCAAAGGTGTACAGGATGACGAAGCAGGTGGACTTTGGACATCGGTTTGCGTTGTTTCTGCAGATACGAACCTGTTCAATTTTTCCCAGCACGCTCCCAACCTCCAAGTCCACTACCTCTTAAGGGCCATACCAACCATTACGTGTGTGAGATGCTCGTCGCATTGAAGGAATGGCTGCCGCTTCATATAGTAACGACGGAGGCACCTGTGCACTTACCTGAAGCTACGAAGTTCAGAGCAAGTGGTAGTGCTAGCTGAGTGTCAGTGTTGGCTGCTCAATCATAATCAAAACCGTTAAATCAATGGGGGAGAAAGCCATTGAAGACTTTAACAATGCTTCGGTGACTTGTATCTGACCCTTTTGCGTTCGATTGCTTGCCAAGAACTCTGACTTTGACTGATGCCGCCATCGCCATGCGATGTAGAGACCGGTGACCCTGCGGGCGAGAGTATATTTTCAGTATTGGGCGAAGAAACTTGTGGATAGTGCAACATACAAAAATGCTCCGTAAGTCAGGTACATGATGGCATTTGATGCCTGGAATGAAGGTTGTCCCATGACGATTATTGCTGTAGCTATACAGTTGTGAGTATCCCAGAGTAATGCTCAGATTGTCTTCCAGATGTTGAACACTTTCGTAAGTAACGAATTTCTGAAGCGTAGCAATTGTGCCCTTCCATGGTGATCTATGCCCTAAGGTCGCTTATCTACGTCAGACAATGTCTACCACCCTGATTGGAGGCCCATGTATCTTGGCATTATGAAGAAGAACAAGAGGTGATCCGGGGCTCTCGCTGCGAAAGGACTGTTTGATAAGTCACACTTGCCATTTCGGGTTTATAACTAAGGTAGGTATCTACACATTGATTCCATGACAAGAACGATCCTGAGTCTGCTCACTCACTTTGCATGAGGCCGTTGATCACATAGTAGTTTTATTCTTAATTTAGACCTTTCTGAATGAAGCTTGTTTTACCTGGTTGATAGCTAAAGCACATGTTACAGAAGCCACTGTCTGGCGTAGCTAGCTAAGATTTGAGCAAAGATGGATGCGAAGATGAAAGCATAGATGGAGTATCTTGAGGCCTCCGAGGCCATGCCATCGTAATATGACAATCAGTCGACTGAGTGAAGACCTCGGAAGATCAAACGGTCTCCACTAGACGATCGCATCAAGCATAGAAAAAGGAAAATTAATACCTTATGTACTTTTGGAGCAACAGTCGCAGTGACCGTTGACATCTGGTGATAACATTGCGGGAAAAAAAGGAATAGCCTGGTGCAGCGACAAAAAGCGACGAGCAAGTACCAGCGACGTCGAAAATATCCATCCTTGCACCAGCTCAATAGGCAAACTCGAAGGTAGAGCCACTACTTAGCCTCGTCGCTGTTAAGAGCAACGGAAGCGGTAGTTGGAGCGGTAGTTGGAGCCGTGGTCGAGGCAATAGCCGAAGCAGTAGTTGAAGTAGTGTTCGTGTTGTCAGTGGAGTTGGCTGGTGGCCATTGGTACACTGGACGCTGCGAGACCGGTTGGTACTGGACGTAAGCTGGAGCTTGAGGGTACTGAAATTGGCCCATCGGCATAGACATGTAAGTATTCCCGTGTGCTGACAGACCGCTTGAAGCTTCAATGTCCATCTGAGGGTTGGCTCCGATGTAGGATCCGTACGGCATCTGGCTGTATGGTGGGTAATACGGATATTGGGTGAACAGCGGAGATGGCGATACCTGAGCTTGGGAAGCAGCCGCCGCATTAGCCATACCGATGGTTACACCACGCTGGAAGAGTACCGCCATGGCTTCTTGAGAATCAGTGTAGAGGTGTTCGCGGGGGCTTGCTCCAGATTTCACAGGGCTGAAGCGACGAGTGGCTGTATCGACCCACTCTTTACGTTCCACGCGGAGACGGACTCCACCCAGCGCGAAACTACGTTGCACGACGTGAGCTGCTTCTTCTTGGGTGTAAAATTCGATGAAGGCGAAAGCGTTTACACCGTTTGCTATTCGGGATCAGCAATCATCTTCCTCCAAAGCAATCCGGTCTCGAAACTTACCATTGACAGACGGCTTACGGACAATCTCAACCTGGTTGATGCGCCCAAAATGCCCGAAGATTTGCCTCAACTGCTCCTCATCTGCACTGGGGGGTAGGTTGCCAACAAAGATGGAGCAGATGTCAGTCGCACGTCGCACCACTACCTGGGGTGATGAGAGAGTAGATCCTGGTAGACCTGGCGGGCGTTGCATAGGAGAAGACTGGTTTGAGCGACTCCCCATTCGGTAGCGGATATCATCTGGCATTCTTGGTTGCTCAAGGCGATACATTGGATCATCGCGCAACCCCTATGTACCGTTAATTGCGCTCGTGCCATTCATTAACTAGTAAGACTTACCACTTGAGCATCGCGACAATCCTGGAAGAAAGCGAACATCACCCAGATCCCCTCGGGCAAGCGGAACATTTCTTTGTCGGTTTGGGAGCAGTACCATACTTTCTCAAGCGCTCCGTAGCGCGCTAATACTTGGTGAGCTTCACCCTCAGAGATCGGACCGCCAGTGACCTTGGAAAGGTAGAGGGAGCCTGAAAGCGGTTGCATATTAGCCTATGGGATCCTTGACGGAGCAGTGCAATTTTTGCTCACGGTTCACTTTCGCAATCTCGGTACGGCATGGGCGCCCGTCAATAATCATCCCACGGCCAAGCGTGATAGCACGCTGTGCATCAGATACGTGCTGGTATTGTTAGCATGGTATATCATAAAGCTAGAGCTATAGAACTTACTTCATACTGACAGAAGGCGAATGGCATACCCTTGCTATCCCGACGAATCTTAACGTAGACGGGGCCGAAAGTCTGGAACACATCCTTGACAGCAAGCTCGAGCTGGTCATCGGTACGCGCGGAGACAAGACTGCTTATTCTTAGCGGGTTCGGGACTGCTCAAACGTTGTACTTACTTGGCAACGAAAACGCAAGCATTTGGCGGTAGCACAGCTTGTGCGGTATCGCCGGACAATGTGACGCCAGCTCTATCCTCACGGGGATGGAATACTGTACCGTGACCAACAAGGTTAGCATGGCATTACCGGATGAGGTAGAGCAGATACTTACCTGGACCGGAAGTAGGACCAGTACCTGAAGAGATGAAAGGATCATCTACTTGAGCATGTACGTGGCGCACAAAGCCATCCCCACGACGCCAAGTTGGACTCTCCATGATCTGCTTATGACGCTCTGCATGTGGAGAGGAGTTTGTCGAAGGCATGTTGAAATTCCCGATGCCAGCTGACTTGGATGGGCTAGAGTATGTATCAAGCATAGTACCACGATTGAAGTCTGCCGATGACGCATAATGCTTGGGCGCGCGAGTTGCAAGTGGAGAGCCAGAGATACGCTCGATAGAGTCGTCGATTTGCACTGCACGCAAGGAGTGAAATAAAGCTGCAGTGGGATCTTGGCAAATGTTAGATGATGGACTGTGCGCTGCTACAGGACTGCAAGGGAAGGAAGGCAGAGAAAGGTAGACAGAGAAAGGTGGGCGGACGTGGGGAGTACACGGCCAATTGATCGATTTTTAAGAATGGTATACAAGATAAAACGACACGTGTCGCTGGGAGAGAGCCGGGCGATTACGGCAGCAAGAGACATGCACGAAGCCAGATGACTCCAGAGTGTAGAGAGTCACTTACCGATTGGAGTAGCTGGAACACTGTCCCCACCAAGAGTCTCGCCATATGTGCTCGCCGGAGAAGGCTCATAGAGAGGAGTCTGCTTGAGCTTGAGGTTTGCAGTACGCTTCTCCATGGAAAGGATTTCCGCCTTGGACATGAAGTCCGAGAGACCTTCGCCCGGACGGATTGGAGTGGCAGGTTGGTGAGACATGTTGTATCTCGTAAGTGATTATTTGATATTCTTCTACTGTTACAAGGTGCCAGAGGCAGGCAACAAAGGAGTGTAGTAAGAGCTTGGAGATCTTTCAAAGATCAAACGACAAGATGATCGAATACTTTTGCTTGAGAAATGGCAGCAGTGCTTGTAAAGCTGTGGAAGCGGAGGTGTAGGAAGAAGAAGAGGAAACATTTGGCAGAAAGATTCTAATGTTTAAGTAGACCTGGACTCTCCTAGCATCCAACCCCAATTACTGGGCTACTTGCGCACTTGCCGCCATTGGGAAGGATACGAAGCCTACTCTACTGGACCGGGGATAGTGGCGTTGTGAATACTCGTTGTTACGGCTCCTGAAACAGACTTATCCCTGGCCGAGGAGTCTCCAAGCTTACTAAAGTCGAGGCTATCAGAGTTTTTCAAGACGGCATTCCAATGGTTGTTCGAGCTAGGCCGACTACCGCCATGACAAGGAGGGGATCTGTCACCAAGTCATCATTCATCTTGATATTACCCCTCCTCAAGGGCCTCATCGAGTAACCGCGAGTCTGGATGAATCGCTTAGTTTCTTTAGCTTTACAAGATTGTGGCATTTTGCAGGTCTTGTGGCGCTTTTAGCTCGACAATAAGCGCGCTTCAACCGGAGCGGGCCGTCGATCTAGCGTGGTACGAGGGGACCAAGGGGGGACCAAGGGGTTAGTGCACCGACAGATTGGACTAGGACCGGGACTGGAAAATCCGTATGTGCACGTGACGGACATTCACTCGTTTCTAGCACGGACAAGTGCGTGGGTATCGTTATCGCGACGGCTAGCATCCTCTTGGCATAGGAAGAATTGACAAGATGGAAACTGGTAGACCCAAAAGGGAAATAGCAAGCTTCTGACATACGAAATCCTCAAGATTCCGTCAAGTATAAAGCACAGACAAGCCCTGGATACTGTTTTTTGCTAGGTGTATCTTATGTATGATGTATTCGCACAGTTTCAACAGCATGCTTTGAGAGGTAAAACGGGTAGGTTTGGGATTGCACAAACGGAGTCCTCAGAGACATCTTCAGCGGTATGGATGGGAAGAAGGACCCTCGCTACCGATGTGGCTGTTCTAGTGTTAAAGTCTTCCAACAGACAGTCTTGTATGACTCTTCGAGAACATCATACCTTATCAGTCAACCCCCTTAAGACAGGCGTACCTAAGGTAGGTGTACTTTCGTAAAATGCGCCTGTCGCGTCTATCGGGTTTCGGGAGGACTACGTTAGCCGCGACGCCACTAATTACGCCAGTGCACCAGTGTCTCAGGGCCATCATGTCATCCATCATCCCTGGTGATATCCTTATCACCCACCAGTCCTCATATGCTATTGTTGAAAATACATTACCGTGTGGGAAGAGAACCCTAGGCACCTGAGCAGCAATGCATCCCTCATCACGTCTACTCGCACCTGGCTTTGCGAAGCGCAGTCTCGATGAATTCAAGAGACTGTCCAACATTGGTTCGTCTCTTCTTTCAAGACTGGAAAACTGATTGAAGGCTCACTCTCTTCTATGATGATCGTAGCTAACGTCTAAGGTTAAAGCCCTAAAGGCGGAGGGTCTCCATACCCCCACAGCACCATATGTTCTACTTGATTTCTCCGACCCTGGTACAGTTCCAGCCTGCAAAAAGATATCTGATGCCGATACCGGTGGCTTTTCCAAAGTCGCCCTAGAATATATCCCACAGAGGGCCTCGGATCCGGCACATGCTCGATTCCATGGCGACATCTCCATTGACCTTCCTCGAAACAAGCCACATGTCCAACGTACAGGCTATGCGGCATGGCGGAATATGGATAGAGGGCCAACATTATTTGGAAAGAGTTTATGGGATGTTGATCCATACAGATACCTTGCATTGCGAGTGAAATCGGACGGGAGAAAATACTACGTTAATGTACAGACAGAATCCGTGGTCTACACAGATATACATCAGCATCGGTTGTACGCGCGAAAGCCTGGCGAATGGGAGACGATTCTTATAAAGTGGCGTGACTTTGTCAGAACAAATTATGGGCAGGCTGTAGAGCCACAGACGGAAATATTGACGCAGAAAGTCCGGACAGTTGGTATCGGTCTCACAGACCGTGTTCCTGGACCATTCGATCTAGCGATCCAGAAAGTTTGGGCTACGAATGGATTGAGTGAGAGTGAGAAGATAGAGGATCGGAGGAAGGAAACGGTTACAGAGCAGGGACTGAGGGTGGAAAACGGGCCAGTGGCCAAAGTATCATGAAATTATATAGTGGGCATCCTAGAAATTGTACAAAATCACCGTGGACGCACATGGTCTACTCAAGTCTTCTGTGTTCAATATGTTAGGCTGTAACCGGATTAAATCCACGAAATACCTTCTGAATGGTAAAATAGCCCAAAGTCCTTCGTGTTCTAAGGGTTTTACTGCAAACCCGGCGCCTGGACAAACAACTTACACAACTGCTACTGATTGAAGGACTTCTATCTGGTAGCTCCACCAATAGAAACTTAACAATGCATCGTCTTCATCTTTACGCAGTATGTCACGTTACTTGACCTCTCCCAAGATTGGGCTTCTAGCCCTAATATCGCTGTATTGCGACTCCGTCGTTCCATCGACGGCAACCATCCCTGTCCTCTCATTTCTCGTCTCCCACCTCCTACCTGTTGGCGCGACAGTATTTCCAAAGGACTCACAAGCCACAGATCGCAACATTGTGATCTCTCTCGAAGATTTTCAGAAAGCTACAATTGTTCTTGTTTCAGGAATCCCCGGACGTACAGTTTGGGATTTGTTACTCAAGAAACTATGGGAAATCAATTCGCTCGACGCATTAAATGCGTTTTTCGATAACCTTTTACTTATACTGGAGAAAACACGAGACGAGCAGCAGAAAGACGCCGAGGAAGGCATTGTGTCGGAGCCAAACCGAATATTACTCTCTCGAGTTTCACCATTAGGGGCTTTCGTTAGAAGAGCTCAGCTCGAGTTTACAAGACTCCAGATACATGATAGTATAAAACTGTGGAAGAGCTTCGTCAAATACCGCGAGCCAACTCTGCCTTTGTGGAGGAAGAGGAATCCTGCAGCTGGGAAGAACACTTTTGATGCGAATCTGGAAGGTAACAATTTCGGCTTGGGAGACTGGCTCACGGAGGTTGCATATGGCGACTTTGATGATAGTGACCGCAAGGAGGCGATCATCAGCACTGACGATGTGGAGAAGCTTCTAGAGTACCAAGTCGATCAGATGCAAAGTACGCAGAGGAAAATTCCCTTGTTACTGGATTCATCATACTAATACCCCACTGCAGAAATGGGTAGTAGGCTACCACAGGGAATCAAAGACCGGTTCCGCAGGATGGTTGAGACGGGTGTTACGATTCCCAGTTTATCTCACTATGTCGAGTACACTTAATACTTGCCAACTATTGCTTCTAAGACACAATTTAACCAACTGGCAGATTTCTCGACTCGTGGAAAGCAGGCGATTATCCATCCTCGTTTGATAACCTACATCGTTACTTTGACTACACAATGCATAACCGGGATCGGACTTTCTACCAGTACGCATTACTGAATCTCGCTACTCTGCACGCGGATTTTGGCTGCTTTTCCGAAGCTGTGACTGCAATGCAAGAAACGATCTCAACAGCCAGGGAGAACAATGACATGGCTTGCCTGAACTATAGTCTCAGTTGGCTGTACCATTTCGGCAAAGCTCATCCACCACAGATGGATGAGATACAAAAAAGAGGTATACTCGGGACGGAAAAAGAAGCTCTGGCTTTCCTTAAAGCCAAAGCCAAAGAGACGAGCATGTGGAGCCTTTTGAGCATTTCTTTATTGAGCGAGGCTAAGCTTGCGATGAGTAACGTATGTTTTCTTTCCGGACTATAATTAAAGACCTTCCCTGACCTGCGATGGGTGTGATAGGGTGATAGCGTAGCAATAGCGTTTGAGAGCATCATGAAAGCATCGTACTTAAACGTCACCAAAGATGTTGTGAACGCCATTGGTAGCCAGATGATGATGCAGTCCTCCATTTTCGGTAGGCTTGGTATGTTCACCCGTGCCAATGTACTCTTGAAGAGTTCACGATTGATGTGATGAAAGGTGTAAGCTGCCAGGCGTGGCTGTATGGCGAGCTCTTTATCCAATGCTATGCTACGCTGTCTCCCAATGAGGATGTAATGAATTGTCTGTGCAGAAGTGCTTTCCTTGTGAGCAAATCAATGATAGCGTCAACGCCCCAAATGCTGATCAGCATGGACAGCTTGCCCAGAAAGGCCGGTATGAAGATGCCCTCTCACGGTTGGATGAAGCCGACCAAGAAGCACTCCGAACGCTCAAGTATCAACAGTACTGGACCGCTAATCTAGGCGTCCTCAAATTGCAGAGACTTCTACACAAGTGCGTATTCCGGCATCTTTCTGCAACATTTTACTGACTGATCGATAGGGATAATCTCATCGCAGCTGAACATGTTCTCTACCAACTGCGAGCCATCCCGACAATAGGCCAAGACATGTTGTTCAGCATCATGATCCTCGCTATCGATCTCCACGTCCGGCGTCAGGATTATTCCTCTGCCATGAGCGACCTGGAAATTCTCGCAACAAAACTTGATAAAGAAGAAGCAGACATTGTACAGCGAGTCAAGCTGATGATACTGAAGGCTCGCATCTTCGACAAAGCCGGCATACCCCAAAAAGGCTTTTCCGTCGCTCTCCGCGCCGCCACTCTAGCGCATCGAGCGAGGCTTCTCCCTGCCCTTTGGGAAGCCATTGGCGCGACATCCCGTATCCTCATAAGCCTCAAAGAATTCGGCGCCGCCGCTAAGCTCCTCTCCAGCATCATGCCACAAGTCCTTGAGTGCGAAGACTGCGACCTAGCCGGCCATATGTTTTCCTTCCTTGCTGATGCGCACATGGGCATGGCCGGACAGGCGAAAGCTGAGACTCTGCAGCGCAAGGAGCAGCTGGCGAAGGCGTTGGAATATATTGATAGGAGTTTCGATGAGTTCTCGAGCATTGAGGAGATTAGGGGGCAGTGTGAGATGACGGCGAAGAAGGCCACGATCATGCATTTGAATGGGGATCCGGTGCTAGCAAACGACTGTGCGGCGAAGTATCTGGACATCAAGAAGGCTGCGAGGGAGACGTGAAGTTGTAAGCAGAGTATATATACAGAAATGGCTACGGTGCATCGAGTCTGACCGCTCAGACATCATCCGATCTTCAGCTTAATACTTTTCATCCCTAGAATCGATATTACAAGTCCGATATCATTCACAGCGAACCCATTCTGAGGTGAATGCAAGCATCGGGATGGGTGAATATGTAAGAAAAGACTGTAAAAGGTAACTCCATACTTGTAGTCTGCACCTTCCAATGCACAAAGAACCCAACCCACCAGTCCACCCATTCCCAGGTGCAGCGTGGCCTTGAATTCCCATCTTAGCCAACCCCCCTCGCCCCCTCGCCCCCTCGCCCCATCATGCCCATCATCTCATTCAATCCTTGCGGTGGTAGTTGACCTTCGGATTCCAGCTGCAGTAAACGATTAGCGGTCATTCCCTTCTCAACTGCTCTCCACTTTCTTCACTTCGCCCCTCCTCCGGCGGACCCCAGTTCTCATTCGTCCACTCAATACGGAGTACTGCAAGTCTCTTCTCTTCCCCACCTCAGCTCCAATATCAATTGGACCTCATCTCCATCACAAACCGACTTCCACTACTAAAAGTCGTTCACTTACAAGAGAGTCTGTGATTCACAGTCTGGTCAGCCTTTATTCCAACTCATTTTACGTCAGTTAATAGTTTGCATAACTAACCTCATCACCATTACCCCAGAAATAGTTCTTTGTCCTTATATTCTGGTAAGGATACTCCACGCGTTCCTCCAACGGCGGCAAATGCTCCCAGTGCTCCCAATGCTCATTCCAAAGAACATAAGCGTTGACTGCGGCGATGATTATACAAGGAATAGTGACACTGTCTTGCGTAAGTCTTTCACTCCAGAACCACTGACCCAGGGCTCCTACTAGATGGAAATTTTGCGCCAGAGATCTAGCGACAGATAAGCGTTGACTCATATCCAAACGCCTGGAGGAGCGCACTATGCCATACCAGAGGAGGCCGCCGCATGTTGCTTTACAGCCATTCTTTCCCGGTTGAACGCATTGTCCATGGGACCGGTAAGCTTGGCGGGTTCGTGACTGGCGAAACGTCGCTGAATGCCTTGCCGAAGTATTGGAAATTTAGCTTGTTGGCTGACACGCTGCGAAGCGCGCAGGATCTGTCGTGAAAGCATTCTCAGTAGGGTGTTGACAGTATGATGTTACAGCTGTAGATGTCCGCTTTAGGTTGCTTGAGCAAGGGAGCGACCGAGTTAGATAAGGCCGAACTACCTTGTCTATCTAAGCGAAAGTGATGTCAGTGAATTTGGGAAACCAGTCCAGGTCGAGCGCGTCTCCCAGTAAGCTATGGCAAGCTACAGCTCTGATACACCACTAGATGATCGATAGGAAATTGTGAGAGTCATGAAGCGTCAGAAGAAGGTAATGCCAAAATGGGTCTTCGAATAACCACTTGGAATGGTATAGTGCTCCTTCAATGCATCCTGATAGATTCTGTTGCTAAATGGGGCGTTAGTGAATGGTATACGGTCAGTCACCGAAACCTTTGAAGTTCTCTGCTCAAGACTACAGCTCCTCATACGCTTAATGCGCTCGGAGTGACGGTTTGTTAAAATCGTTCTACAGGAATCCCTTCGGGTACCAACCATGGCGAGACAAGCGGTCATTTGCGGTAAGCTCTCAAGATGGTATATCTTAATCTTCTTGTTGAGACGTTCTACCTAGGCCATGTTCGATATCCTAGAGGCGGATATTGTCATCTTTCAGGAGACCAAAATCCAACGCAAAGACCTTGATGACGGACTTGTACTTGTGCACGGGTGGGATTGCTACTTCAGCCTACCAAAACATAAGAAAGGTATATTAGAAGCTTTGAAGTGTTCAAAGCCTGATATTAACGCTTCATAGGCTATTCAGGGGTTGTCATCTACACAAGAAACTCGGTATGCGCGCCTATTCGCGCTGAGGAGGGTATTACTGGAATCCTTTGCCCACCAAATTCGTCTACAAGCTTCTCTGAGCTGCCCGCGGAGCAACAGATTGGGGGCTATCCTACATATGCGCAGCTCGCGGCCTCCACGATCGATGCCACGACCTTAGATTCTGAGGGGCGGTGCGTGATCCTAGAATTCCCCGCTTTCGTTCTGGTAGGAGTCTACTGCCCAGCAAATCGTGACGAGACTAGAGATGAGTTTCGTCTTGGCTTCCTTAATCTTCTCGATGCCCGTATCCGCAACCTGATCGCAATAGGCAAGCGTGTGTTTCTGACAGGCGACCTTAATATATCAAGAGACGCGATCGATACCGCTAATCCCGAGTCGGCAATGCGCAAGAATGGCATGACAGTCGAAGAGTACGCTTCAACACCAGCCCGCCGTCTGTTCAACCAGCTGCTCGAAGGCGGAAAGGTCTTTGGGGAAAGCGACGAGGGCAGGGAAAAGGCAGTCATGTGGGACATTTGCCGAGGTTTTCATCCGGATCGCAAAGGAATGTTCTCGTGCTGGGAGCAGAAAACCAACGCAAGGCCTGCTAATTGCGGTGCTCGTATTGATTACGTTCTTTGCAGTCTCGCGATGAAGGACTGGTTCCTGGACTCTAATATCCAAGAGGGGCTTATGGTATTATACCTTTAACCAGGCTTTCTACTAGCCAAGCTAATTCAAGCATAGGGATCGGATCACTGCCCAGTCTATGCGATTTTGAAGGACAAGGTATCCATTGATGGCGAGGCGCTCGATGTGCACGATGTCGTGAACCCTCCGGGAATGTTCATAGAAGGCAAGCGTCAAAGGGGATACTCTAGGAAAGACTTACTGCCATTATCGGGAAAGCTAATTCCCGAATTTGATCGCCGAAGACACATAGGAGATATGTTTGCCCGCAAGCCCTCTCTTCCCAAGTCGCAAAGCGCAGGTGCATCGCACATAGTGCTAGACAGTACCCCTTCTGCAGGAAGAGAGCCTACCGTGACTCAGGATGAGCCCATACCTGCACCAAGCACCGCCATAACCCAGACTTCGGAAAATGCCACCGTGTATTCCAGCTCGTCACCATCAGCGAGCCGGAAGCGATCTCTAGCAGATGCGTCTACTAACAAACCGCTAAAGCGTGCAAAGTCCGGATCTGCGACAAAGCCACCTCCCGCAGTCATTAAGGGGCAGCAAAACTTGAAGGGCTTCTTCAAGACTAAGCCTGTCTCTACTTTCGATGCTGATAGCACTGTCCCAGGATTGAAAGCAACGCCCTCGGCCCTCGAGAATATCTCGAGTACTTCTCTCTTGCCAGCGGTTGATCTTGTGGAAAGAAGCCCGACTGCCGACTCAGGTTCACGCATAGGAGCTGCAACATCCTCTGTGGGCACTTCGCCCCAGAAGACTCCTAACAACAGCCAGATGGACGGCTCCAATTCCGTCGAAGCATCTCCATCGACGAATGGTAGAGGCGCCCTTAACGATGGAGACGTTGTGCATGATCCTATCGAGAGCAAGGAGTCGTGGACGAAGCTCTTCACGAAACCAGCAGCTCCTAGGTGTGAAGGGCACAACGAGTCATGCATTAGCTTGCTTACGAAGAAGAGCGGGATGAACTGTGGAAGATCTTTCTGGATGTGTCCTCGGCCGATAGGCCCTACTGGAGTGAAGGAAAGGAACACGCAGTGGCGTTGCCAGACATTCATATGGTGTAGCGACTGGAATCCCAATAGCGCTTGAATGAACTCTCGCTCTTAGAACCAACCATTCGAGCTCCCAGTCTGTCAGCATGCGTGCACCAATAAAACCGCCGTATTTCTTTCTTAGAAGGCCGCTTGCCACAGTATCAAATGCTCCGTGGTCCAAGCCGCTGTACTCCGAATGCTACAGCGAGTATCTGGGAAGGAAGAAGGTCCCCGTACCAAACCTCTCGGAATCCATGCTCCGAGCCTGCTGACGAACGTATAGCCAGCGTTGCTGATTTGCATGTACTAGCCATGGACTATGAGACCATACACCAGATATCCTAAACAGAACAGGTACTAGCTGGACTAGGTTCAAAAGGGAGCTCCTTAGGATTGCTCTGGATGCGTGGCATCTCTGCTGTGGCTGGAGTGCATGGCTACACCGGATGAAGAGGTTGGAAAGCTGCTACACGGTAACCGTATAGAGTATTTAGATAGACAATTCTACACCAATTGTATAATCGTCAACCAGCCATAGCCGAAAATTGAAACCCTCCCTTCCTTGCAGAAGCTTGCGCATCAAGTGTAGCAACTTGAATTGGCATCCCTAAGGCATGCAGAGGATATGAACCCACTGTATTCCGTAGAGGCATATCTATGCTAAACATCATGACTGTGCTTAATCTCCATTACCTCCTTTGTCAAGCTATCGCATTTCGTTGGAATTTTGCGACCGAACATTCCTGCATCGAGAATTCTTTATTCGTGCCTGGGAAGGGCCAAATGTCTCGCCTTGAAGGATTGGGAGTTCTTGAGATCGGGAAGCAATACAGCTCCCCCAACGGGAAAGTGGACATTTAGAAGACTGCTTTTCTTTGTCCCAAACGTTTCGCTCTGCTTGGAAATCTCCAAGGTCTTCCCTCAAAAGTCCTCCCTACAGGGCCCAGGGACGTGGTCAGGAATGAACGAAACCAGGCTGAGTGAAAGGAGTCGCCTAGCAACCGTTTAGCCTCGGGGGCCAGTGCCGAAAACGGCGCAACAAGTGATTCAAAGGTGTTGGCTGAAAAAGAAAAGCGAGGTGTGTTGAAGATGATTCACATTCCTCCCACGTCTCCCCTAGCAACCCTCAGCCATCATTTCAGAACAAAGAAAACTCGGCTAGCTCGCACCAAAATTCCCTACGACAATCCTAGAAAGGGGGATAGAAAGGGGAGAAGGGGGAAAAGGGGATATTCTTGACGTATTTGAGATTACAACTGTTTTTGGTTTTTTCTAACTAATTTTCTAAGGAAAGTAAAAATCAATCGCTAATGGTGTTGGTGGTACCTGATAAGAATGTCAGGGTTTGACCACCCAACACAGCTTTCTGTAAATCTTCGAGCTGCAAGTATGTCTCTAGTAATCCGAGGCTCTTGTCTTGGCTGAGACAATCCATCCATACGCAGAGCGCGTATCCGTAACAATCTAGTCTCGTTCGAATACCGTAGACATCCGGGCGAGCTCAGATGCGGAGATAGTAGTACCATCTTCCTCGGATGTTCCATACGCGTTATTGAAGGATCTCAAGGCGCTTGGGGACAATTGGGCGATGCCGGTGGCAGCCCACATCTCACCGTCTGTGGTAGCATCTTGCAGGCGAATCTCCATCTCAGCGGCGAGATCATCAGCAGACTCAAGCTTGTCGTCGAGATCTAACATGCTAGAATAAAAATTCCCTTCAAGTGAGGCTTCCTCGGTGACCCCAGTAGAGAGAATTGCGGAGTGGCCGTTAATGTTGACATTATGGCCTACCTGACCCCACATGGGTTGAACGTTTTGGTTGTATTCGTTCAACAACTGCTTAAAGATGTCGTCCTCGAGATCCTGGTGGCCAATGTCAAGAATCATGTTCCCCGTCTCGGTTTGGGCAAGTTTGGGCAAGGGAGCAGGCTCGACTGGTGCGGACGTCATAGAGGCAGGCCCAGTTGATGGCAAGGTCGCCGTATTCAACGCTGCGATCTTAGCACGGGTCATCCGACGCTTCCTATCTGCAGGCTTCCGAGGCTGGTATTTATAGTCCGGGTGGTCTTTTAAGTGCTTTTTCTTGAGTGCCTCAGCCATTCTCTGGAATTTGACCTTGGTATCTTCGGACTCAAGTTTCCACTGAGTACCCAGAACAATCGCTACAACAAATTAGTCAGATAAGTGAGTTTAGGTTGTTGGGCGTAAGAACTTACAGATTTGGGTGTTGTGAAGCTCCGGATGTTCAGCCTTCACAAGCGGATGGTGACGCTGGCGGTACAGAATAAATGCGTTGGGAGATCGAGGAAGCTTGGACTTCTTCTCAGACGCATAGTTTGGCTTTGACCCGCCAGCAATGATAGCACGGTCTCCGTGAAGTTCAGGTGCACGCTTGATGGTAACATTGTGGGCTGCGTCCTCGATGATGGCAGCGTTCGCATGAACAAATTGGCTAGAACAGTGTAAGCTATGTCGATGCATCAAATCAGAGGAATGCAAACCTGAAGCGTGCTGCAATATCGTCAATGCCCTGCTTGCCAATGATGGTGGTCAGGACCACTGGCACAAGGACTTCATCGCTGATACCAGCGTTCAGCGCAGCCTCACAATTGAGCCACAGTCGGTCAATCAGCTGTACTGTCGACATGTTTGCGTAGTCTGGTGATTTACGTAAGGAATGCTGTTAAATGAGCTCTTCGACAAACCAGTATCGAAGAGGATGGATGAACTCGAGGATGAATATGTGATGTTGCCGAAAGTTTGTGTCAAGAAGAAAGGTGTGCGAGGTGAGGTTTGGAAACTTTACAACACACCATCGAGGGAGCTTAGTTGGTTTTCTTTGTTGATTCACAACAACACATAGCGCTCGCTAGTCTCCTCCAACGCACTATGCTTTCAAACATCAAGTAACCACCACAAGAACGATTTTGAAAACTTGAAGCAACTATGGGCTCCAAAGATAATATTGTCGGTAGATGCATCGCAGCGGCTCGAACCACTAGAAAACCGGGTAGACGTTTCAAAATTTTACTGAGAAGTCTGCGCAAGACTTCATGTGAACAAGAGGGTGCCGAACAGCATCCAAGTCCGGTAGCAGATGATCATGACCACTTTCAATTTGGTGAACAAGCCGTTCTGCGATTACAAGGCCGAGTTCCAGTAGAGCTTTTCGTACAAATCCATAACCTATTCAAGATTGAGCATGCGACAGCCAACGAGCAGCTTGATACACTCAACCCGACGAATGAGCTTTACATCCTATATCGTTGTGCAATCCGTGCTTTGTGCGAAGAGTGAGGTGAAATTTCTCTTAACCTTCTTACAAATCACTGACTCGCGCAAGGCAACTCAAGACCACCGCTCAACTAAGCGGTATATACCCTCCAGACCCCGAGATGACCGCCGCAACCCAAGAGCTCTTTGAACAATTTTACGAAGCTCATGGGAAGCCCAACGATGCAGAGAAAGATCTGCTGGAACGGGTGGGATACGTAAACGGGGATGTTATAGATCAGTGGTGTAAGCAGAAACGCACGAGTTCCACAATGATGTACACCGGTTGACAAGGTTCCAGTCGCAGCAAAGGAATTTCGACTGCGTGCTTTCACCAGGATGCAGCTAAAGGTTCTCCGTCAGATGTTGAAGTTTCCTCGGTTTGTTGCTGTTATCAGAGCTCGAGAACTCGAGAGACAAAGGCCCAAGAAATCTATGTTCCGTCACTAGATAGAATACAGGATTCAATGAATGGAGGAAACTTACTCGGGAGGTCTGACGCATATGAGGGTTACATCAATTGAATGAAACCGATCACCTCGGCCAATTAGTAGCTTATGGAGTTCAACCGGAAGTCATGAAGCCCTACTTGAAGGTATTAGATTGACGCCTACTCCACCAGGCATGCGACAGCAAATCACGACTTGCGTTGAGATTCTCAACCCTTCTATGTGGCGCTTAATGCGAATCGCGATTAGCGATAATCTGCATGGATGATCTACGTACCTATGTTAATCCAATCGCTTAAGTGGTCAAAACCCTACAGTTGTCAGTATATAAACTTAGATCATCTTTTTTACTTCCATATTTCCCATTGTTATTACACCTTTAGGTGCAAACCCTCGAGCTCCCTTCTTCATCCCTCCGTCGTAATTACTATGACTCCATCTGGTCACATCATGAGAGTGAATGGTCAAGGTAGGTCATCATTCCCGCCCCCAAGACCTCTTCCACTCGCATGATGACCATACACAAGAGGAACCCCGAAATACAGTGCCCCGTACTAAGTCTTCGGCTACGAAATCGCAAAACCATCCCCCCCACATGCATGCGACCATGGAACCCCGAAATCAAGCTGGGGAACTTCAATATTTGGACTAACTATTTGATAGTATATGATCTATGATTCCCCAATCAATACTTAGTATGCCAGCCCTCCGCTATAATTACAGCTGCACATCTGCGTGGCATACTGGAAATTAACCCCTCTATTACCTTCTCCCGTATGTTCACTCAGGCCTTCTGTAAAATGTGGAACAGTTGAATTTCAGCTTCGTCGCCTTTACCCTTCAGCGAATCCAGATCTGAATAAACTTTGTAGGCCTTCTTCTTTAGCAGAGCTCAGAGATTTTCGATTGAGTTCAAATCGAGGCTGTACGAAGATCACTTCATGACTTTTATACCATTTTCCTGAAATCAAAGCTTTGATTTTCTGACTCTATGTATCGAAGCATCATTCTGCATGAACATTAGTTCTGATTCTCATATGTCAGTCAAATTGTGATTCAAAATCTGAATGTAGAAGACTGCTGAATAGTCGTGCGTGCTAAAACAGCTTTCCGCAAGATTTTTGGCTCGGGGCCGGCCTCAGGCCAGCCAAAAGCCGCATCAGCAGCTTTGACCGAATTTTGCTTGAAATATTTTGCCTAAGGTAAAATCTTGAAATCTTGCAGCCGGCCCAGCCACCATCTACTCGCCCACCTACTCGCCCACCTACTCACCCTGTTATTCGCTTCATGACCTACCCCATGACCTACCCCATGGCCTACTTCATAGTATGCTTTATACATTCTTCATAGCACATGCTAACTAGCTCAATAGAACGCACCCTTCATGGCTCGATATCGAACGCCCTACCAAATTCCCTACCAAACGCCCTACCAAACTCCTTACCAAAAGCTCTACCAAATTCCCTGCCGAATTCCCTATCGAATTCCAACCAAACGCCCTACCAAACTCCCGACCAAACGCTCTACCAAATTCCCTACCGAATTCCCTACCAAACTCCCGACCAAACGCCCTACCAAACTTTCTACCAAATTTCCTATCGAGCTTTCTACCGAGCTTCCTACTGAGCTTCCTACTGAGCTTCCTATCGAGCTTTCTACCGAGCTTTCTACCGAGCTTTTTACTGAGCTTCCTACTGAGCTTTCTACCGAGCTTCCTACTGAGCTTCCTACCGAGCTTTCTACCGAGCTTCCTGCCGAGCTTCCTACTGAGCTTCCTACCGAGCTTTCTACCGAGCTTCCTGCCGAGCTTCCTAGTGGGGTGGTGGTTGGGCTTCTCCAGCGAATTGGTTGGTTGCAGTGCAAAATTTGCAGAGGGTGGACCCTCGATTTTGGAAATTCTAAAATCCGGAACAGTCATTATGAAATATTCTAGGGGTAGTGTGGGGCACTGTATGCAGAGGTGGCAATCCTATCTCAATGACCAACAAAACCACATTCTGAAACCCCAACTCCCTCATCGCCCCTCGCAATCCTCTCTCCTTGATATTATCACTACATAACATATTTAGCTTCCCGATGCTAGGACCGCCCGCCCCCCTCGACTTCGACAACGCACTTACAACACGACAGCGACAAGGACGAACAGCGCTTTGGTACGTCCAAGGTGACAGCCAGACAGCAGGTGTTGAACGCGTTTTGCTTACCTTGTGTGTGCAGATTTTGGGATGTAGTAGATAGATCAGCATAGCCAGCAATGCAATGGTCAACAGCCCAGTATCACAGTTCAAGAAGCTTATTGTCTTTTGCAAGTCGAGTCCCGATTGCTACATACGTTCCAGTAGCACCCATGCCCGTGTGCTTCTACTCGTGGCGCCAGCTAGCTACACAGGTAGGCCATTGCCTCTACTCTCGCTCCACCTCCCGTAAAACCGGCACACAGTCGTAGAACAAATGTACAGCAGTCTTTTATTTACACTCAAGCACAGCTCGACGTACGCTGCATGGTACCCTACTGGTCTTCCTGATACGAAACCTTACGCATCTCGCCCAGCCTCTGTCTGGCTTGCTCGAGCTTGTTTGTTAGTTGGAGAATCTCGACCTGTGTTACGAGGTGCGTCAGCATATGGTCCAACAACCATAGTACGCGTTGCCCCATCGGCGGCGAGGGAGGCACAAGCGACAATACTAACCTGTTGTTCCATCTCCCTGACTTTGAATTCATGCCCGCTTAGAGCTCCATAATCCATATCTTCGCCATCATCTTTATTCTTCTGTGCAATAATATCCTGCACCTGCCTGACAAGACCCCTACAAGCCTTCCCAACCGCTTTGCTCGCTTCTTCGAGCTGATCCTGCGTCCGGCTTCCAAAATTGGCCTTAACTCTGCTGGCGGCTACGAGCTGCGCTGTGGAAGCGGCGACATCGTTGCTGGCTACAATCAACTGCTCTGGGCTGTTCCGGCCGCTGATGACGCCATCAGCGGTCTCTATAAGTGTGTTGGTAGAGGAAGCAACGGCTTTAGCTGCGGAGATCAGACCCTCGGTCCAGCGGTTGTTCTTCTTGTAGAACGCTGTTCTGGACGAGGAGCCACGGCCCTCCTTGACGATTTCTTGCTGCGAGGCAGTGGCGGCCTTGATGAGCTGGGCGATAGCGTTGGTCACGGCGATTGCGGATTCGAGGATGCTGTCGTGGATACGGAGTTCGTAGGTGCTGTAGCCATCTCTGGGTTTCTTCATCATCTTGTTTAGGCGTTCTGCGGCAGCGTCAATGGCTTTTGCAGCGTTGGTCAATTCGCGGTCTACAAGGTCCCCAAGATCTCCGGAAGCGTTGGTGATCTTGCCCGACTTGGGAGCGAACACATCTGCGAGCTTGGAAAGTTTCTGTAGGTTCATCAGGACTTCGTGGTTGCTGTTGATGACAACGTCTGTCCTTTTAGTGTCTTCTAGGCCTTCTAGACGGAAAGATTGGAGGTTTCGGAAGAAGTTGACGGTGGACAATGCAGACTGCCGAGCAGCATTTGTAAGCTGATCTGCCTTCTTCTCTTCGGTGGCGAATCGAGTAAGTCCTTTGGTGTTGCTAAGGACGTCAGCGATGGAGCCAGCAAAGACGCTGACAGTGCGGATAATCTCGGCATGGGGACTGTTGGGCCCATCAGCGATGAAATTGTTGAATGCCGTAGAAAATTCGGTGGCACTTGAGGATGCCTTTTCGATCTGTGACAGGACGTATGGTGCTGATGCGTTTTGGTTACCTGCCTGCATCGAGGAGTCTAACTCGTAGAGGGCATCATCTACACGTTGCACACCACTCTGCAGTACGGAATCGATAATGTCGTTGATCTTCTGAATATTGCTCATAAGGACTTGATCGATTTGCTCGTCAAGTGCCTTGTCAGTATCCCCACCGCTCATCCTCAACTCGTTAAGCTCGAGCAGTGTTTGGTCCATTCCGGACTTGTAAATTTCGAGCTCTTCTTCCTTTTCCCGTAACTGGCGCTCGAGATCACCATCTCGCTCTCCAAATTTAGAATGTACATCGTCTAGAGCTCGAGTCTTATTCCGAAGCGCTTCCTCTAGGTCCGCCATTTCCCTGTTGTACTTCGACAGCATTGAGGACAACTCGTTACCCTTCGCCCGCTCAGCATTGTCGGCCTTCTCTAGCGCAAAGCGAAGCTCTCGCTTAAGCTTCTCGACTTCCTCCCTATGACCGCCTGTAGATCGATCCTTCTCATGTAGAGCTCGATCTCGCTCGCGAATCATATCCGCAAGCTCCAGGTTTTTCGTCTTGATTTCGCGCTCTAGTTTTTCTCGTTTGTCGATCGCTTCTTGGGCGGAAGCGGCCTTCAATTGGACTCCCTTGAACTTCTGCAAAAGTTCGAGATGCTCATGTCGTAGCTGCGAGTATAGCTTCGCCAGAGCTTCATACTTGGATCGCCATGTATTGACCTGTTCTTGCAGCGCCCTTATTTGGTCATCTTTGGAAGCCGTCTGTTGACTGAAATTATTGTTCAACTGCGTTAGTTGGTTCTCCAAATCCTTCATCCTTCGGTCATACTGCTCAAGCATTAGCTGGTCTTGCTCGTACTGTGCTCGAGCGTTAAGGTTCTCTCGTTCCAATTCAGCCATCCGGCCTTGTGTCTGCTGCTGGTATTGATCGCGCATCAATTGCTCTTGCGCCAAGCGTTGCTGCTCGGCCTGGAGTCGCCGCTGTTCCTCGAAATCGCTCTCGGCTTGCTGCTGCGCCAATTGTTGCTGGTATTGTTGCTGGTTCCACTGCTCTTGTAACCTTCGCTGTTCTGCATCATACTCCTCTTGCTGCCGCCGCTGTTCGTTTTTCCAAAATTCGTTGATTGGTTCGGGATCTGGTGCTGATACAACTGGAGGAGGTGTTGATGTTGGTACTGCCCTCGTCTCGAGCTCTCTGGCTGGTCGCTTTGGTAAAGCTGGTTTATCTTCATCTTCCGCAAGTAAACTGGGTGGCTCTTGTGGTAATTTGGGTACTGTGATCAAGCTAGTCAGATACCGGAGATTGGAGCACTCGTAGTAGAACTTAAGCAGGCGGTAATGCTGTGTATCATATCTCCCTCGCAAAGGTTCCAAAGCATCATCGTCGCCGGTAGTAGTGTGCATTGCTCGAAGCATGCTTGTGACAAATTTGTAGATACCATAGCTTTCTTGCACTAATGGAACCAATGCTGATATTCTGCACTCGTTGTTTGCGCCGCTACGGAAATGGGAGAAGATGAGTTTTTGGAAGGAATCGATCTGGTCCTGAAGAGTCATAAGGTCAGATATCGTCTCATACCCTTCGTTCGGGTCGTTTATCGACTTTAGACTGATGTATTCCTCATATTCGAAGAGACCGTTAAATTCAGGATGCTGCCTGTGAAACGCCAGCTTTGCCAGCAAAAAGTAGACATATTCTCTGATCAGAGGCCCGTAGCCTAGCGTGATTGTAAGCCTCTGTGCTTCCGTATACCCCCCAGTAACCAGTCCACTTATCCCAGAACAGCCATGGAGCGTAACCGAAACGTACCTCTAGCGCCTTCACCCGAGACTCCTCTTGTCAAGCTCTCTAACCAGTTGATATTGGCCTGGGCTTCTTTAACCACGATTGGGTGCCCCTCTTGCAGCACTTTATGTACAGTGATCAGGGCTTTGAAAGTTTGGACTTCGTCAGCAAGGATAGGTTGCCTGCAAGCGAGGTCGAGAGTTCTATTAGCACAATGTGATTCAAAGACCTCCTCGGGGGACTCAACAAAGTCGAGTTTCTGTAGACCCACACTTTCATGCCTGCCCAGAAGGACTGTGAGGATTTATGGTCCCATGTGTACACAATGGAGGCGCGGACATGTTTTCCTTAATAAATGTGAGCTCGAAGTATGGTTCAGACGGGGTGTATGCGAGGCAAGTACGTTTAGGAGCAGTTTCCTCTATAGAGGCAGATCAGGTTAGCAAAGCTTTACGAATGATACAGAGATGAGGCGTGGCTGACCTATGCTTGTAGCTTTGCGGATATTGATGGCTAGCTCAGTCTCTGACCTAGAGAACGCATCAGCTTGCAAGCCCCCGTTGAAGTTTCGAGGCCTAGAGAAACTTTGGAAAGCCTCACTTGCTCATATCCACATTGCGAGTGGTGTTTCCACCATAATTATGAGACATCTTGGCTTCGGAAGGTCTGCATGAAGCGCAGAGCAGAACCCTGAGTGACTGTCATACGATGCGAAGAGAAAAGAAGGTAGGGAAGGGAGAGAAGTGAAATTGAACAGGAGTGAGGCCTGCGGCGAATCGGGTACGCAAGCTGTAAATTGATCGTAGTGGTCGTCAGCTCAACGCTTAGCCGCAGCTGAGAAGGGAGAGTGAAGTCGTAGAGAAGGAAGCCGTTTTGGAGTGAGAGGACGATAGGTAGTAGAGTTGCTGTAAGATATGTTTCGGTAGACGGCGCATTGATGAGCATAAGGTATGCACATGGGAGACCTCAAGAGCTTCAACAAGGCTCGCTTACGTAACAAGGTATCAAGCCCGTCACTGCCTAAGGTACTGTACGCCAATGGAAGGTTCAGTGATTGAGAGAGTTATGATGTGATATAGATACTGTAGCGTAGCTCTTTATTATTCGGCAATAGGAGCTTTAAACTAGATTTGAAAAAGAATCGATTGGGTATATTCTCTGCCCTCACGATCTCGTAGCTATGGTCAAGAAGTCGAAGAACCCCGACAGCCAAAGTCAAATCCTTCCCCTCCTACCTAGGTACCATTCAAAACGCCAGCCCGCTAATGCACGTATCATGAATGCTCATTGTTCTCCATCCACATGCTCTTAGATCTCTCCTCGGCCTCTTGTGCCAGTTGCCAGCTTGATGATCTGGCCCCATCTTCCTCATGCGAGCTCGACCGATGTCTTACATCCGACTCTACCACAGAAGAAACACTTTCGTGAGCTGAAGCGGATCTAGTATTGTCCTTGGCCGACAGTGTCTTTTCGTCCTTGTTCATGTCCATCTCTAAGAGTCCAACCAACTCCACATGATTTTCGTTAATTGGGCTCGCAGGTTCGGACTGTGGGGCTTCAACGACCATAAGACCATCCTCGGCAGTATCGGTTTTATGCACAGCTTCTTGTACCCTCCGCTTTGGAAGTGAGGGCGCCGGTACAGGCCGACGTTTAGTCTCATCTTGTCGCCGCTCTGGTAGCGCTGGAGGAGGCAACGGCTTCCTTTTAGGCGCACCGTTCTGTGACACTTTTGAGCTAGGTCGCTCAGGCGGTGGCAATGGTTGCCCTGGTGGAGGCAAGGGGCGCCCACGTCCAATAGGATGTTCAGGGGTACCCTCGCGGTCCAGATCAGAAGAATGGCCCGCCTGTGCTCTTTGTTCTTTAGCGCGACTTATTACGTTCCAACCCCAATTTTTGGCCGCAGTCCCTATAGCTGTTATGGACTGTCTTTTCTCCACTGAATCTATAGATCGGGTGTCTGAGTGCAGCGAATTTGAGTATTGGTCGTCATTTCCAAAGCCTAATGTAGAAGAACGGGAGCTCGTGCTCGAGTGTGCCTGAGCAAAGGAAGACTTGCTGGGACTGTTTGGGATACTGTCCATTAACATCTTGTCTGGCACGCTATTGATCTTCAAAGATGAGGTAGAGGAGGAGGATTTTCTAGTCTTGCTGTTCTCCCATAGACTTGGAGGTTCTGGAGGTGATCCGAAAGGCGTTTCAGTGGGCGATGTGGGTTGGGACCGGTTTGAGATAGCCATAATTGCACTTGTAGCATCCTTGTGCTGCTTCGTCTTCATATCATGCTTTGCAGAATCTACATTGGCGTTGTCCATGCTTACTAAGGGCTTAGCCGTTGACGCAAAGGACCGCGACCTCATAGCTTTTGGTGGCTCTGAGCGTTTTTGGCTCCCGGTGGAAACTCCATTCTCTGCTTTGTCAACGAGCGCCTGCGTAGATGCAGCAGCTTTCCTTGCAGTCAAGCCCGGCTCTGAAGGGTCCGAATGAACTGGCATGCTCAATGTTCTTTCGTCTTTAATTTGTAATGGCGAGTCATGAGTAGAGCTTGCGGCAGTATCTTCCCCACGCTCGTCCAAAGCCTCCTCGTCCGGTATTACTGTGTGTACAGTAGAAGTAGCAGAGTCGTTACTACATGTCCAGATACCTCCTCTGAATCTTTGGTGCCTAGTATCTGTGAAGGGCACATCGTCCCAGTTGGGTAAGACCAACGTCTCAGCTATGACCTCTCTTATCCTGCTCTCAATTGCGCGCAAAATAACACTGTAGGTTATCTGCCTTGAACTAACGATCGGCTCTATCGCCATCTCCATATCCGGCATCGTTTCGAAGGTGACCCATACACGATTGCTAGGAGGAGGTTTAAACTTTACTAGACCATGGCCTTCGAGCTTCTTCACAAGTACAGCGAGAACAAGATTTACTTCTCGAGCTTTGAAACGAGACCCAAGGTCAATGCGAGCGGTAGCTGCGACTTCCAATCTGAAGTTACCACTGTATTTGATATCGGCTTCAGCGCAACAGTCGCCATCGACTGTAAGATCTTTCAGTCTTGGATTTGTGATGTAAGGAGCGCTATCGCCCATGTGGATTTTTTGCAGAACAATTCCGGATAGAAAAGCGGGCTTCTTGACCCGCGAGATTTTCTTCGTGATCTTCCTGCGGATAAAGTCTTCAATTTCCCGAGTTTTATATAGGGCTAGAAAAGCCCTCCCCATAAGCGCATTGATCCATCTTGTCTGCAATTGCTCCTCAGAAGAATGTAGTTTCTGTACAAGCGTAATGATATGCTTGACATCGTATTGTTGCGGTCGAGGCGGGTTATACAGAGCATCAGGCTTGACCTCCTGGTTCTGTAGCAATGCGAAATAGAAGTCCTCCTTCTCTGAACAGTTCTCAGAAAATAAAAAGAACGGCTTCGTAGCAGATACGGCGTCTTCAACATTGGGCTTTCTTGACAACTGTATGGCATTCCTCTTGATCCAGAGCTCGCCTTCGGGAATCTCCTCCCCACCGTTGCATATACTCACACCGTGATGCTCGAGAGAAATAACATGCCTGACTTCTACCTGTTCCGCGTCGTCATATAGCATGAGATGACCATGCCTGAGGACAACGAAGAACACATTCCGAGCTCTTCTGATCGTTTTGCTACTCCCTTTTCCGGGATCAATCGTCGGAGCCTGCTTCTTGTCGAATATAGACCTGTACATGCTCTGATATACGCTTGGGCTTTCTGTCGCAATTACCGCCCCCGCAGGTGTAGTCCTTTCAGGTGGTTTCCCATTGATCCCGCCTGGAACATACTCTCGACATACCGCGAAGTAGCCAGCAGCAACGTCGGACTCATGGCCTCGTTGGAATTGCTTGGCGAGATTTGAGGTACCAAGATCGGACTTGATGTTGTGACCGTCGTCGCTGGTTTCGCGGACATCGTCAGGAGCAGAAGAAGGACTCGGAGGGCGTTCAGGGAACGTTAGGTACGCATGCAGCAGTAGGAGGCAGAAGAGAATAGGAAGGAGGGTTAGTCCGCCGCATACGTAGACGATAGCAAAGGTAATGAAGCTGCCCATCGCTTCATGGCTGGGTGTATGGACTTGAAGCACAGGGTGGTGTTTAAGACACCTTAGCTCTGTTGGAGTTACGCGAATCCTCGGCGATGTTAAATTTGGGCAATCGAATCCTACGGCTTTCTGGTATAACAATAATTCGAAATTGATCTACAAGGTTCCTCACAATACCTGATATCATTCAATGTCAACAGATCTTGCCATGCATTTCGTGTACTATTTACATCGAAAAAGAGGAGCAGGCCGTGGGGCCTCCAGATGCCGACGACGCCAGAGCACTCCAGAGCCTCTGTGAAAACACCATATTCATGCGCTTCCCGGGGTATCTTATGCTGCGCCGGCAATGCTATACCCAGACCATAAACCAATATTCTACCATTGAAGAGGATCGCTTTCCAATTCCACTAAGACTTTGTTGACCGACCCTGTGGCCATCTGAGAGTTCCGCAGACTCGCCCTATGCCTTGCCCTTGAATAGAACACCGGACAGTCTTTGCTATCACATCTGACATCGTCTCCCCATGCAAGCCCGGCACATGACCGGCAAACTTTATCAAGGTCTATAGCTTTATTCTCCGCACTTTTCAGCTTTGTCCGAAGTTTCAGTAGTGAAGTATCGGGTTGGCGCATGCACTTGCTGCAGATAGCCAGTTCTTCTTCAAGTTTTTCGCGGCATACTAGGCACGAAGAAGATTTCATGTATGATTCGAGGGTTTTCTTTGAGACGATTAAGTCTTTACCTGTTGGGGCTATGCCGGCTTCGATCCGGCGAATACGCTGGAATTTGGGCATCTCATCATACCACTGTCGAACATTGGCTCCCACAAGGTTGAAGATACGCTCCAATGGTGGGATCAAATTCTTTGATATGTAATATTCAGCGTCCAACTCATTGTGTTCATTGTGTAAGAGTACGTCGGGAGCCACACAACGGTCTATCAATCGAGCACCTGGCGCCCCGGTAATGACAACATAGGGAACACGTTCGCCGTACTGAGGCTCCGCTCGAGGATCTTCCAGCATTCTTCTGGTACTGATAAGAGCTCCCGGTGGGGGTGGACCTTTGTCGCTGTAGGTGCCAAGCTTCACTTCCTTCGCGAAGCAGAAGTCCTGGATGGATACCTTGCCCTTCATGATCTTTGTGCACTCACGTTGGAAGTAGGTTTTAACTTCACTAAGATCTGCTGACCGAAAAAGAACCTTCAATGCCTTCTCCTCAATCTTTTGCTCTGCAGGAGTGCCGTCACGGCGAACTGTCTCGATACCCTTGGCATCGAAATCCGGCTCTTTCTGGTCCTTGCTTTCGTATTTAAAGCCAACATATCGCTTCTTGGCGAGTAGTACGCAAGGGAGGTATACCTTTTCGAATTTGAGCTTCACTGGTCTTGGGTTCATATCGGTGATCGTCTTAGCGATGTCCTTGCCAATGTCGAAAGCCTCGTCTTTAGTGCGCCCTTTGAGATATACAAACAGACTGTCAGTGTCTCCGTAAACGACCTCAGCGCCCCATTTCTCTACGGAGTGAATCAGTGCAATGGCTTTTTCCAATGTTTCGCGACCAGTCTGCACAATGCTATCGGCGATCTCCGAGCACGGCATGCGTCCAGAGAACGATGCAGAGGTATAGCCATACGTAACATTCGCGATGAGCTTCAATGCTAGTTGCCTGTTGTTGAGGAGACGCTGCAACGTCTTGTCGTCCTTGTCGACCTTCATTCCACTCTTAACCATAATTCGGGTTTCGAGGATTTCACCCAGCATCTTGGCCAGCAGTGATTTTCTGATCTCAGGTTTGACATACATTATGCCATTCGGTGCAATGTTGATCTGGTCTTCGAAGATTTCGAGGAGCCTTTGCTCGCGCTGATAGTCTGTAAAGCCCATCTTATTTTGACCACGCCAGTTGACTACTCTACCAAGAAAGGTAGAGTAACAGTAGTTGTACGCAAGCATCACACTAGGATATAGTGACTGAAAGTCGAGGACTAGTAGTGGGCTATTGTAAAAGGCGCTCTGCGGTTCCATGACTAAGGGCAGACACTCCAAAGCGTTCTGCTGGCCGACTTGTTTTCGGCTAGGCGACGGTAGTAAGAAATTTTCAGGCTTCGCAATACGAAACATGAGAGACTCGACCTTGAATTGGGATCCCCTTGAGAACACAGAGAAAAAGTCAACCCCAAGTAAGCGCGCTTGTTCACTTGTTCTAGGAATCAACTCATTCTGTTCCAGAATTTCGAGATCAAGCTGTACCCGGGTAATGTAGTAATCGAGGACCTTCGCTAAGTCTCGGGGCTTGCCACTAGAATACCACGCTGTCAAGTCAGAGAACGGGTAATGCGGTGTGCGGCGATGCAGCAGGTGGAAGACAACATTCTCCATAGTGTACTGTAGTAGGTTCAACTCGCCTCTCATTGCACGCCAAATGTTAATCATGTGTCGTCCAGTCACCCTAATGGTTGAAGTATGGTTGAAGCCCCATCGGTCGTCCTCTTTGCCGAAACGACCGTGCGATTGCGATCTCATTCGGGAAAATTCATCGCAAAGATTGTAGTCGTACTTACACCTTGCTCGCTCAATCATATATCCCCAAGATCCACCATGGACTTCGTAGCCTGTAAGAATGTCCGGATCATAGTACCTGACGATATCTATCATGCGATTGATGAGGTCAAGCTCGTTGTCTTCACCCTCGACTTCGACGGCCGTGTGCTGTGCAATACTGTGGCTGAGCCCACCTTCTTCCGATAGGACAAGAATACCGACATGGTTACCTTCATTAAAGCCGTTGACCTCAAGGTCCTCATCCTCAGACTGCACACACCAAAACACACACCCAATCTCGTCTTTCTCTGGATTCGGCACCAGGTTCTCTCGTGTGTTGACATGGATTTCGAGACTCATGATGCTCATGTATTGAGTCTCGTGCTCTACATTCGTTGATTTCTGCCTCTGCGTGTACTTGAAGCCATGACGATTTTTCTGTGTTGCGCCATCAATCTGCGACAAATATTCGACCTTCTGGCTCTTGGCCATACCATCTTGCCCTCTTAGCCAACTTTGCACCTCTGATCCTGTAGGCGGCCGTTCATCAATTTCCCAGGTTCTGAGACCGCAAGCTCTTCTACGTTTTTTATATGACTTCTCCTCTGCGACTCTGTCGACGACGATGCTAGGCTTCTCTCCAAAACTGGCAAGTGACGTGCCTGTTGGGTCGAAATCAGGAAGATATGGGACTGTAGTACTCTCGAGCTTGAATTCTTTCCCTGCATATGCTCTCACATGCTCAGGTACATCGCGCTCGTCGCTATAATGAGCGTCCGGGTATATAATTGTTGGAAATCTGGGGTTTTGCAAGTCCTGCGAAACATCTAAGGCAGTAGGAGGTGCTTGAGCAAAAAGTCTTACGCTTCCTGGGGTCGGAACGTTACACACACGATGGATATGCAAGGCGACTTGGAGGACTTGAGTAGAGGGTAGTGTGGGCGGCAAGAGAGGCCAAGTGGAAGGGTTCCTCGAACTACTGGATATGCCGGACTCACGCTCTTTTGATAGGTCGAACGAGGCTGATTTGGCTTTGGACGCTTGAGAGCTTCTTTTCGGTGAGTTGCTGCGCTGGCTGAGCCTCAAAATTGTATTCGGATCTCGGGGGTCCTTCACAACTGGAAACGAGAGTGTTCTATTGCCGCTTGCACCATTGACATTACCTCCGTCTTGCGAGGATGGTTTCAATAGGGAATACTTCACTAGGTTCTCTTCTTGTCGCTGTGGTATCAAATCACTATGCATCAATAGCGATGCTTTGAACCCGTTGGTCAGCTCAGACGTAACATCAGCTCCAGAGTGGCTGTGATCCATCTTGGTACGATTGTCTAAGCGACTTTTATACACATCTATGCTCAACGATCGCTCATCATGCGTATATTTACGTTTCCTCTGAAGAGACTCTGATTTTGGATGTCGGTTGCCCTCCATCGCACAACGTTTAGTTGCAGCAGTAATGTCGCTGGCGTACTCTGAAGGTATTTCAAACGCGTCTTCTTCGGCGTGACTATAGTCTCCAGTATCTCTGATACCTAAGGCTTCCATTTCTGTAGAGCTAGTCGGACCTTGCGCTTCACCAAATGGTGCCGGATCCAGCGGATCTCTGAATTGCTCTGCAAACTCATCATCTCCGGGCCTTGCGGTATAATTGGTATTTACCTCTAGATTCTCTCCATCTCTTACTAGGTGGTCGAGTTGCTCTACCTGTGAGATTTCCATCTCACGTGCTAGATCTTCGTCAGAGTCGTACGGAAAATCTTCTTCTTCGAATAACATAACTCGACTTTCGTCAACTTCGGCTTCCTGACCGATACGTCCACCTGAAAGTACACCGTCTACGTCTGCAGCCTTCTGTGGCATAGCAAGGTATTTTAGATTCTGAGGGAAAAGGTCCTCCACACTTTCCAGTGTTGTCTTTATCCACGCTTCGAATGGCGCTTTCTCAACGAAATTATCGAGTGACAGCTTCTGGCCATCGCTCATTTCCTTTTCGTCTTTCATGATGCCAAAAACCCTTTCCCGATATTCCTCTTCGTGTATCCACCCACCTGGCTGAGAATTTCTGGGGTCCGCAGAAACGGAAACCAGAACCTCTGGTGGAAAGGGTGAGCTCCCAGGGTCTGTGATTCCCATTTGGGCTTTTCTCCTTCTAGTTTCGTCTCGCCAGAGTCCAGCCATACTATGCACTAGCTTCGCATCCGGATCAATTGGATTCTTCCGTTCAATAAAATCGTGATGTAAGGGTCGAGATTTGATATCAAGCCTGTTGACTATGTACTGAACCTGTACGTCAACTTCGATGGAGCAGTGGCTCTGCCGTGGGAGTACTTCTGCACTGGATATGAAAGGAGGTGGTATCGTCCCTTTATGCCATTTATGGGTAGTGCCGCTCATGTCGAGGAAAGCTGGTACAGGTTGCCGAAAATTGACCTGGCTACAATCAACATAAGCGCACCCATACAGATTGAAGTCACACATCCATTGCAATTGGTATTGCATGTGGCTCTCGTACGGTTGTATAAATTTCTTCATTACCGTCCCTTGTCGCAAGAGGTCCGCCAGTCGGGTCATGTGCGTTGGGTTGAGCATGTACACCTTTAGAAAAAATCGGTAGCCGACATGGTAGCCATAAAAGGGCACTCCTTTGACAAGGGTAATGTGCGCGACGAAAGCAGTCTTGCCATCGTACATATTGCGGCGATAGCTAACAGCAAGAGCATGGTCAATCGATAAGTGAAGGCGGTGGATATAGGACTCAACTACGATTCATTTAGAAGCTTCGCAAGTTTTGTGGCTATAGACCACTAACCATCATCAGGAATCAAACTCCCGTGGTATTCGATGTAGAGGTACGGAAATGCGCCATGGATATGGGCGCAAACCTTCTGTCCAGATTCAGTGGCTCCAAATATCCTAATGACTGGGACCTTAGGCTGTATCTGCTGGTGTGCCCGCCCATTGCTCCTTGGCAATTGAGGGTCAAATTCTGTGGGCGTTGCTTGGTAGTGATCGATGCAGTTGAGCCTTACGCGAAAGAGATCCATTGAAGGTCAGGTTGTGGAGATCTCCCTGAACAACAGATTTTCGAGCGCATGACGAAGCAATGCAGTGAGCGAGATTAAAGCGGTGTGCAAGAAGTAATGCGCTGGAACGCGATGTTGAGCTTCATTATAATGAGAACAGGCAGGACAGGGATGGTGACGCGATTCTGTCAAACATCGGCCTGGAGGTCCACAGCCTTACCCGGGCGATCTTGAATGCTGACATAATCTTGCCATGTACACAGAAAAGTCCCCAAACACTACTCTTGATCTCCTCTGTTCCACTTAAGATCTCTATTCCTGTAAATTCCTAGAGTGTCATCCGTCATGTCCCGTAAACCCGCTGAAGTTGCCTCCAAAGAAAAGAATGAGTACATTCCAAATTTCATCTCCAAGAAGCCCTTCTACCTCGAATCAGCCGACGCCGAGAATGACTACCTTGAGCATCAACGTCTTCAAAATGCCGAGAAAGACCAGTCAAAATGGTACGACCGTGGCAAACGGCTCGGCCCCGCGGCAACCAAATTTCGTAAAGGCGCCTGCGAGAATTGCGGGGCGATTACGCACAAGACAAAGGAGTGCCTCAGTCGACCAAGAGCAAAGGGGGCGAGATGGACGGGCAAGGATATACTGGCGGACGAGGTGGTGCAGGAGGTAGAGCTGGGGTGGGACGCGAAGAGGGATCGGTGGAATGGATATGATGCGACCGAGTACCGAGCTGTGATCGAAGAGTACGAGGAGTTGGAAAACCTGAAGAAGAGAGTTAAAGGGAACGCGGAGGGACAGCAAAAAGTGTTGACAGACAATGCTGAAGAGGGACAGAAGGGAGAGCAAGAGGAGGCAAAGTATGGAGAGGAGTCGGATATGGGGAGGCAACAGAGTACGGCTACAAGAAATTTGAGGATACGAGAGGATACGGCGAAGTACTTGCTCAATTTGGACTTGGATTCGGCGAAATACGATCCGAAAACTCGGTCAATGGTGGATATGGGAGCGCAGGCAGACCAAGCTGCTGCGCTGGTAGCTGAGGATAACTTCATGCGGGCATCTGGGGATGCAGCAGAGTTTGAGAAGGCCTCGAAGTATGCTTGGGAATCGCAAGAACGGGGGGACAAGAACAAGACACACTTGCAAGCTAATCCTACGTCCGGTGAGTATTTTCGGCGGAAAGAGGAGAAAGAAAGGGACGAGAAAAGGGAAACCCAGCGTAAGATGCTTTTAGAAAACTACGGTGGAGAACAACACTCGCAACCTAAATTATCACGAGATGCTCTGCCGATTGAGAACGAGCGATACGTGGAATATGACGCTTCAGGAGCGATCAAGGGCGCTCCAAGAACAGAGATAAGATCCAAGTACCCGGAAGACGTGCTCGTCAACAACCATAGCTCCGTATGGGGAAGCTGGTGGAAGAACTTTCAGTGGGGATACGCCTGTTGCCACTCGACGGTCAAGAACAGCTATTGCACCGGCGAAGAGGGCAAGCTAGCCTTTGAAGAAGCTAACCGGATACGAACCGGTGGTGAGCTTGAAGCAATGGCCGCGGCGAAAACGATCGAGTATCATGGTGATGCAGGAGATATTGTTGCTGAAGCCCAAGATCCGAATCCCATGGAGAAGGTGGATGAAGTTGGGAAGGTGGCTGTTGTTGCGAAGAAGAGGACGTTGGCGGAAATGAAGGGTGGTGTGAGCGAGGAAGAATTGGAAGCATATAAGAGATCTAGGGCTGTGGCTGATGACCCAATGGCAAAATTGTTGGGGAAGGATGAATTGGCCAATTGAGAGGTTACTCGAGGATGCATAGCGGTGGCGTTTCCAATATGGGCTTTTGGCAGGTTACTAGGGAATTGGGAGGTTCAAGCTGCATATACTCAACAAGTGATAGGTGTGATGATCCAAGGAATACGTAAATTGCAAAGCTTTTGTCTGCGAAAAACATTTGATTGTTCACTGCTACTGTCGAAAGTATCTGAGCCCAGCTATATCAATCTTTCTTGCGACTGCTTCGGGAGCTGTTGAATTGCAGATTGAATCAACATATTCTACTCAGAGTCTACTCCTCTTCCTCCTCAGCCTCATCACCACCCTCATCTTTCTTCTCCGCAGCCCTAGCCTTCTTTCTCCTAACACGACCCGGACGTCCTCCACCAAAGGGCGACGTAAGCGCAAAGTCAATATGCTTCTGCGAGTCGAGACGCACGACGAAAGAGGGAACGTTGACGATTTGCTTTCCAACGCTGAATTACCGAGTTGTCAGCCCCCCTGATTCAAGATGGAGTCTTCAAGGGATGTAGAATATACCGGATGTGCCTCTGCCTAATTAAAACACGAGCATGATGGATACTCTTCGCTAATCCAAGCTTGTAGACGCAGGTCTGCAGTCTCCGCTCTAAGAAATCCTCGACCTTGAGCGCCAGCACGTAATCGAGCTTCATGCGAGACTCATCGAGCACACCGACACGGACGAGACGACGGATGAGGGCATTGCCTTCGAATAGACGCTTGGGGTCTTTTTCATCAAGGGTGAGTAATTGGCTGTGGTGAAATCAGCCCTTGCCCTCCGATGGTATTTTAGAGCGTAGAGAGCTAGATGTAGTCCCGTACCGGGCAGCACGACGGATTTTGGATAGGGTGAGCATGACACGCCACACCTCACGCTTGTTGCGTAAACCATATTCGCCAACAATCTTCAGCTCGGAGTCCCTGACAAGGGGTCAGTAAGGTGCAACGACATGAGCAGAGGCAAGCTCGTGCTCAGTGGCCGGGATATACTGACAGACGAGCGGACTCGAAAGCTACAGAATTCATCAGCTTTGATCAACCAGACTTCAGGTTTTCTTCCGGTAGGTACTTACGACGCCTAGGGACCTTGTAGGTTTTGGAGTACGAGCGTGGCGCCATGATTGCTGTCGCTCTGGCAGGTGCTGTTGAAGGCTGACGTTGAGAGGAAGGGGTCTATCTTAAGTCGACTTTCGTGGATGAATCTGTGGACACTAACGAGTTAAGCGAGTACTAGTGCGACCTTCACCACAAACATTTCGGTACTATCAACTGCATCACGAACGACATCCAAATACAACATCACAGCCATCAACCGTCGTTATGGGGCACTCAGGGGGTCTCCGCGCTGGTACTCGGGTATGTAATACGCTCCTCGAATCTGCGAAGGATTGGCCGCATGTTCATTTGTAACTTCCGCATCGAGGACCACCGATTTGATGAAGCTCGATGAGGGGATGCTTTACAGATCCTAAAGCTGACTTGTATACAGTATGCATTCTCAAGAAACTTCAAGCAAAAGGGCATGATCAAGCTCTCGACATATCTGAGACAATACAAAGTTGGAGACATCGTGGATATCAAAGCGAACGGAGCCGTTCAAAAAGGGTGAGCCTTCTCCTACCTCCGAGTGTCTCACTTCCTCTTCAGATCCTCTCAGTTCTATCCATATTTATTTCCAAACGAGTCAACAATGCACCTGCCCAAGGACTACAAATCTGACATCTCCACAGCATGCCCCACAAAGTCTACCACGGTAAAACCGGCGTAATTTACAACGTCACCAAATCCGCCGTCGGCGTCATCATCTACAAGCGCATTGGCAACCGCTACATTGAAAAGCGCGTTAACGTGCGCATCGAGCATGTCAGCCTGTCCAGAAGCCGAGAAGAATTCCTCAACCGGGTAAAAGAGAATGCAGCAAAGATGAGAAAGGCCAAGACCGATGGGGTACACATGCATTTGAAGAGACAGCCAGCAATGCCGAGGGCAGAGAGGACGATTGATGCGAAGGGGACACATGCGCCGGAGACGGTGACACCCATTCCATATGAGACGACGATTTAGATCCGGGGGTCCAAGGGCAGCAGTGGAGTAGTTATGTGCTTTTATGGAATGGACATTGCTTCGAAGAACTGCGCTATGATTGTCGTGATATGAGATACCATCACCGTCCGCGATCAGAAGCATACAGCTCGTGAACTTTTGTACGAATCCAGTTCTGAAGGAACGCCATCCCCATCCTCCCAAATGTAGCGCTAAACCGTTAAATACAGCTATTTTCAGATATGTCAATTAGTGGCTTTCCCATTACACCACTACCAAGGTTCCTCATCAACGTCCTCGTCGGCCGCGGGCACTCGCTGAGCCGTCATTTGATTTCGGAATTGACTTGTTCTCCCGCTCCGTAACCGAGGATTGTTGTACAGGCCATCATCATGCTTTAGCTGCTGATCTACTCGTAGACCCATCTTAGGTTCACCTTCGTCATCGTTTGCGCCATCGTTCCAGCTGTGCGTTGTACAGGTTCCCTTGGACATGCCCCATCCATTCCAAGATGTTGCTGTATGATGTTAGAGCGAATACTGTACGTTGGGAACGTTGATCAGATCTGAAACGAAGGACATACCAGCAATTACGGGTGCGTTCGGATGCCAGCTTGCATCTCTAACACATGTTTTCCAAGCTCCTCGGCTTCCGTCATCCATTTCGTATGTGTTAGTGTAAAGCTCTGGATCCCTGGGTCGGGAGTGATGCGTGGCTTTGTTAACATCGATCTTACCTGCCAGCGTTGCATCCATGTTGTAGACATGGATGCTGCCGTCTTCACTCCCTGAATATACGTATCTTGAGTTCGTACTTCCGGGAGGTGAAAAGTGACATCGTATTAGGGTCTTGAGAACACTATGACCACGGTACGTGACTAGTGAACAATCGTGCGGATGGGGTTTGTATTTATCATCAGAATATGTCATGAAACGATAGTCGAAGCCTAGGGTGTACTGTCCTGGGTCCAAATTCGAAGCTTTCTCTGTTGGCATCATTTTCCGCAGATCCCAAAGCTTCATTCTCTGGTCCTTTCCGTTGCTAAGGACGTATCTGCCGTCCCCTTTACTATCAACGTAAGTAAGACCCTCGGTATGGCCCATGAAAACACCAGCTTCACGTTTGTCGCTCATGCTTCGCCTATCCCAAACCTTTATCAGAGTATCGTCGGAGCCGGAGTACAATATATGCGGAGACTGGGCATCTCCGAAGCAAACAGCGTTCACATCGTCGTTGTGACCCGGTATGCTGAGAATAGATTTTCGAGATTCAATATCGTAAACGTAAACAGAATTATCAGATGTACCAGCTACAATTTCTCGACCATCTCCAGAGAATCGTATGGACCATATCTAGCCATTGTTAGCTGAGCATTGGATTGAGAGAGATATTATATGCCAGCACCTACACCGAAGTGACTATATCCAGTGCCGAACCGAGGCCTACTAGTTCTAGCTGCCATGTCTGCAAAGTCCAGTAGCCAGGGTTCACCTTGTTCGCTCGGATCTGTGGGTGCAAGGCATACTATGCTTCGAATTGAGCTGTACGCAAGGTATCTGTTGTCTGGGCTGAGGGTGGCATCTGTTATTGTCCATTGGCCATATGGGTAGACGACGGTCTTATAGTACTTCCATTTGTAAGGGTTCGATGTATCGTACATGCGGACTCTGAAATCCTGAGCGCAAGAAAAGAAGAAGTTGCCATCGTCCGAGAATTGACCGGAGTAGCATCTTGAGTTATAATGAATGATAGTGTCCGCATTTGAAGATGGTATAAGGCCCTACAGAAGCCTCGGGTCAGCCGAACTGGTGGGGGTTACCTCTTTCCAAGACGAGTTCATACCTGCGAGATCACTTTATTGGCTCTAGCTGCATGAGTTCCGTCAACATCCAGTTCTCTGTACATCAACTGTCGTGCTAATTTTGATTTTCGCTTCTTCAATACATCCCGCCAAGGTTCGCTGCTCCCAAAAGAACCATTGTCCATCAGCTTTCTCCCCTCGTCACTAGGGATCTTCGGGAATCTATTTGGATCTCCTTCTGTACACTGCCGTCTCCAATCTGACGAGCCCCCATAACCGCCGCCTAGGATGTCATCGTCATCGTCCACATTCGGGTCTCCGGACCCAGCAACTGTATGGTTGGCAAATATTCTCCGAAGTCCAGCTTGTCCAAGAAGCTGCATTATCTGGGTATGAGAGACTAAAGTAGCGTCTCAGTAAAGGTTCTTATCTCTCCTCTGAAAATATGAGTACCTGTTATCCGTCCTCTTCCCGCCGGAGCAGGTCTAGCTGCCTGGCCCTGAGACTGCTCGGTCTCTGTTTCGTTTCCCCTTTCGTCATCCAGTAGCTCACTTCCGCCTTCATCCATTGAGAATTCAATCTCCACCCCGCTCAAACCGTCACCGGCGTCTATTCAAAACCCCGAATTAGTAGATGGTATGGAGTATTGTGGGGATGTTCGCCCTATGACTGTAAAGCATACCGTGGAATTCAGCTTCAACACCCTCCTCGTTTGAGTCGAAGAACTCGTTCTCCTCACTATCGTCGGTTGTGGGCTCGAAATCCATATCATCATCATCATCAACCCACTCGCTCTCAGTATCCGCTGTATCATAGATATTGACGGCGTGACTGGAGGGATCTGGTGACTCAATACGATCTGTATCATCCTCCTGTACAGAAGCCATATTGTTAGTGTGACAAGAAGACAATCTGAAGGTTGGATCGAGGTTTGACAAAGGTTCGAGGGTCATTATGGACCGCTTATCGATTACGGTTTAATAGCCTTAGCTTCGGATTTAAAGGCTTTATGGTCTCTCCTTGCCCCAAATTCTACCTTGCCTTACTCCGTACTGATGGCAATACCCCTATTTCACATTGACTGTTCCGAATTTTAGAATTTCCAAAATCGAGGGGTTCACCCTCTGCAAATTTTGCACTGCAAGCAACCAATTCGCTGGAGAAGCCTAATCACCACCCCACAAACCAAACAGTCATATATATAAATCTTCATTCCATTTAGTCATGGCTAGACTACAGTCAGCAAACAAACGCAGACATTCGACGAAGATGCGAAGTCTTTCAGAGCAGAAAAGTAGTATATTTGATGATCGTGAACTATATAGAATATATATTTTATTAAGTATACACTTACTCGAAAGTATCTGCCATATCAGCAAAAATAGTAGACATACGAATTATTGACAAGAAAACAAATCAATTCGTATCTATATTTACTGTTATGCTCGCATGCCTGAAGTGACCGGCTGCAAAATGACCCTTGCTACAAGCTTTCATCGCCATGTGCAAATAGGCTTCCAAACTCATGTCTTCAGCCAGCTTGTAATGTCTTTTGAGCCAGACCTTAAGCACTGAAAAGAACTCTTCAATGAGGTTGAAGTCAGAGGAGTAGAATGGCAGATATAGTAAGATCACATCGGTCTGACGACATAGATCTTTGACTTTCTACTGATAGTTAGCAGAGCTCAGCTTGACGTCGACATCGACGTCATTCACCTGAGTGTGATGCACAGAAGCGTTGTCGAGAATCAACATCGATTTAGACTCTGAAAAGCGACTGCATCTCGAAAGTATCTCGTTGGTCAGAAATCATTCAAAGCGAGCTTCAGAAATACCTCTCTGATGTATATGTCTGATCAGAATGTCGTCAGAGCAGTAGATCGATAGAATGCTTCATCTTTCGCTTCGTTTGACTGGTCGAATTATACGTGACGATATGTCATAGAGAGCTCAGCCACGTTTACGATGCATCGTATGTTCGTTGACTGCACTCTCATTCAGAAACACGAGCATTTCGTGAGTGAACTGACTGACGTCTAGAAAGTATAGATTTCGACACTTCTGCGAGCGCTTCAAAGCCTCCCGTTTAAGGCATTTTCGATTGATTTTCATGACCTTTAGAGCGTTGAATAGAGTGGAAAGAGCGACGATGATGTCTCAGTCGTCGAAGAGATAGTATAGCATCTCATTCTGATATGATCATGGCTGATCTTCTAGAAAATGCCGAAGATCAATTCTGGCAGCAGGATGAATCAAGAGCGCCTGTCTCATAGCACTCATTTTAGAAGGTGAGTGCTGACCGTATGTTTTTAATCTACCTCTGATCTTTCTGACAGTTCTATCAGTGATCTCTTCGACGTCGGCAATGACCTTAGACGACAGTCTCTGCTGTAGATGCACTACTATCCGATCCTTCTGAATGGAGGCAAGAGGAGGGGACATAGAGCTCTGAAATCGCGCTGAAATGCGCTGAAATGGCGCTGGAATTGATTCTGCAACACGTCAGATTTACATGAAGGGACCGTCTTTGTATAACCTCATATTACATATCAAATGAAAGGAGTTAAAGGTCTGTGGGGTGGTGGTTAGGCTTCTCCAGCGAATTGGTTGGTTGCAGTACCCTCGATTTTGGAAATTCTAAAATCCGGAACAGTCAATGTGAAATAGGGGTAATCACGACCAAGACATGAATCAATAAAGCGAAATTAAACTCATCAAATTTCTATTCTAGTGTACCTTGTGATTTACATTGCCGCCAATTTATTATACATCCGTGAGCACCAACGCCGGGCCATGCCAGTTGCTATGCTATAAACACATACAGTACATATTAGCCACAAAGCAGCATATCAGATAGTTAGGGTGGTGAGATCTACACAGTTTTTGTTAACGAGAGATCAGGCCTGGGTTCCGAACAGTCGTAATATCACTTCGTACCTGAAGGGATATTAGAATGACGACCAGCAAGATAAAACGACCTATGGAGTGAAATGCACTTACATCCCAAACATGATGGCAGCGCTTGGCACAACTCTGAGCATGTGTGGTGTAAGGCCTCCATAAAGTGACGCTATGCCTTCCTCTTTCCAAATCGTGCTGAAGCACTGCACTAATCCAGTGTATTTCAGACGACCATCTTGGAATGGTGCCTGTCGTAACCTCGTCCGGACAACCTCATGGGGATATGTAATGATTGCTGCGAAGAATTTTGCGCTGCCAGCTGCCCCTAATTTGCCCCCCCATCTGACAGTCTGATCCCATATTGTTGGCTCTCGTCCCGAAGATACCAGTTCCGCTTCCCTCGTGCGAAGAGAAATCTTCATTTGCTCATAGAGCATCCAGTGCAACGTGCTTTCGCTCACCCCAAGATAGCTCGCGCTGAGACCGCGATAGAGTCCTTTGATGCCCTCTTTGCGCACTATCTGCATCGCACAATCAACTGAGTTTCTGTATCGCCTATTCAATTGGGACCCTGTCTTCTCGGCATTCGATTTATCGAGCTGCAATCGCGTCTTTACCACCCAGATGGGATTAGTCGCCGTGCCTGTCACCACCCCCGCTGTGGCAGCAGCAAATAAGTGTACCCATGCTGACTCGTTGCCGTGGTTGAAAGTTTCACTTATTATCCGCTTGCCGTTGCCGTATGTGTAAAAGTTGATCGCCCTCGATGGGACTACACCAGTCAAGTTAGGACCTAGTCCTTTGAAGAGTGCCCGCCAGCCTTCCACCCTCGGTATAGAGAAAAGTATCTGGAATGTTTCGCTGAAGTGAAGGAGAGCACTCCTCGAGAGCGACTGCGCGGAGGGTGGCAATATTCCCCGAGCTTGTCGCGAAGCAGCAATCTGGCTTTGATAAAAATCAGACTGGAGGCGGGTCTTCAGCACGTCAAGAGGACATGTCAGGGTCGCAGAGGTCAAACCTCCAATACTGAATCAAGTCAGAATAAGTAACTTAGATCTCTCGAGCAGGACAGAACTCCTTACGCGCCAGCAACAAAGTGCGCCCATGGCTTTACCACGGCAGCGTCCTCCTTTGCTATCGAAGCGTCATTGGGATAACGGTTTGGTAGAAGGACCCCAGTTTCTCTTGACTGGGTGAGAGGGAAGCCTGGGCTATTGGGCCTAAGGTCACTCAGTTGCGCCTGCGCCGCTGTATCCTCTTTCGTAGTAGAGAAGATCATGGACAGCTTCTGCCTTCCGCACAATTATGGGGGTGTGGATTCGGGAAGCTTAGAAGTAGGTACATGACTTGTATTTGAAGAGAAGTTGGCTGAATATTTCGGGAATTATTTGCCCTCCCCAAAGCGGTTAGATAAGCTTGGCTTTGCGGAGGACGGGAATCAATGATATGTGGAGAACCAGCGGCGAGCATTACTCTTTTGCTTATGGGTGCTTCTACTCGTAAGTCGAGAATGTTAAAGTAGGGTGAATGATATATATTCAATGCCACGTTTACCCTATTGGATCCAATCTACAGTCAGCCCCTCCAATACCTTACATCCAGACAACATCTGACAATTTGAAGCGTATTGGTATTTGGGATCGGCCAGGAAATGGGCGGTGTTGCATTGAGAGCCTAGGAGGTCTCGGGCTCATGTCTTTAAGCTATTGAGTTGGTCCATATCCTTGGTCCCATCATCCTTTGCCGTTCCCCCGAGTAGTAGCCGCCCCAAAACAGCATTCTGCAACACCTTTTTCATGCGCCTCCCACCAGTATGTTGTTCACAGGTATATGTACTGTAGAGTTCCGGCAATGGTTAGCTAGTTGTCACTGCTGGAGCTGGCAGGGAAGGGATTCTCTTCCACGTTGCGAACAACGTTCCTTCGTTTGATTTCTGGAGTGAGAGGCCACGTACTTAATTTGACAATGTATCCAAGAGCACCCATTACCACAAAGCCCACTCCGACCGCTTGGGATATTTTGATGAACTCACGCTTGTCAGCTGTTTTCATTTCGAGTATTAGTTATTATTCATCTCGAAGGATTAGGGGTAGCTATGAGCCTATAGGTCAAACGCTTGGAGAAGCTGACACATACGCTTCGTACACCTATTCAAGAACTGTGTACCGTCTCTGAGGAAGTCTTTCGGTATGTCTGCGATTTCTTTGAATTGATCTGACATTTTGAGGTATGGACAGCGAGATGAAGGGAGAGAAGGGTTTATGGACGTTCAGCTAGTCTGCAAGGATCGAACGGTTCCACAATTGAGAGAAGGTGATTTTTTTGGACTCTGCGCAGAGACGTTCGAAAGAATGGCTGTTGGTGAGTGCTGTGATAATTCTGGGGTAGGTGTTATTTCCAGTAGCGGGATGCATCCTACACGGAAGCTGGTCCGAGCGTCGATCCGCGAATGGAAGTGAGGCTAGCTTGCTGTTTGAGGCTCGAGCTTCTGCAAGGCAAACATATCCTATCACTACGACCTTCATTTCACCACGCCCTCATCTCCTCTGTCTTCAAGCTTCACCCTTTCCACCGCCATTAACAGAGCATCTCTGTGCACGCCACCCTCTGTTCTGCTACCTTCTCAATCACTCACTTTACGGTCGCAATCCTTTTCGCTTCAACAGGTCCTTTGGCGGAGGTAAACCCGGGCAAGGCAGGATAAGGTGTTATTAGGGGTCTCCTACGGTCGCTTTACTCAGCTGACTCACATACTGTTCTCTTCTTCTGGATACGGATGGAAAGTTGTTTGGGTCCTCTTTGCTAAGAGTGTCGTCAAAACCAAGCGTTGTACCGCTGTTGAGCTCAGTCAACTTCATTCCTGCATTCGCCGACGAAGGCAGGCAGGCACGAGCATCTATTGTCTGCGTAGCAAGTGTTCAGTACAAGACCTCTTCTTTTAGTGAGATTCCTTCAACTGTACGTATGTCTGCTAGGCTTCCTGCGTTTGCGGGTTGAATCACGATGTCTTAGGGTACAGACACAGCGATCCTACCATCTTCAAGTATTTCCAATCATTGTCTCCTTCGAAGCTAATTATTTCGCTGGCGATTTGCAGACATGTACTTCTACCTCGAGCTCTTCGAGACCATACTGTTCATAAAGAAATTTAGCAGTCAAGCTTGCAGCCACAAAGCTGAAGAGGTCTTTTCGCAATGGCTGAAGAGGATAACTTCGATATTGATATTTATGGCGATGGGGGTGAAGACTACCATCAAGAAGCAACAGAAGAAGATGTCAAGGTTGAGAATCCAGCTGAACAAGCAGCTGTGATTGCTGATACCATTACTCACCCCCCAGATAACCCAGACTTTTCTACTTACCCGGCTTCGAATGATCACGACGCACATCAGGAAGCAAAGTTAGGGAATGGCCACATGCAACCGAGTGACGTAGCACAGAAAATCGCCAGCACTGATGACTCCACGCAGGATCCCGTACATCTTCCAAAGCAAGCCCCTCAGACTCAAGGACTGAAACGCAAAGATGGTACTGATGATAGAAATGTCGACCCCGGCGCTACGACCGCTCTTTTCATCTCGGAGTTGCATTGGTGGGTCACCGATGATGATATTCGTGGTTGGGCGAATCAAAGCCAGTGTGAGGACGAATTGGAGGACATTACTTTCAGTGAGCACAAAGTAAATGGCAAGAGCAAAGGGTATGTTTTCTTAGAGTTGGCATTCGTCGTTGCAAGCTAATCTTACTATCATTCGCGGCACAGACAAGCCTATGTTCTCTTCAAATCCCCTCAAGCTGCCACTGCCGCCAAACAGAAGATTGAATCTTTCGGTGAAGGTCAACAATACACGAAGAAGTTCACCGTCAGCTATACCAATCCTTTTACCAACCCCTTTCGAACACTTCCTAAGGACGGGCCCATGCGGAATAACAATACCCCAAATAGCAACCGTTCAGCAAGTGGGGGTTATGGGTCAGGAAGCATGAACTCTATGCCACCGCAACCGATGGGTTATAGTATGAACAACTCAATAGGCGGGTACCGCGGTGGTCGGGGTGGTGGATACAATAGCCGTGGAGGTATGAACAACATGTCAGGCTATAACAGGGGCGGATTTCAGCAGCCAATGGCTGGTGGTTTTCAAGGAACTCCGATGGGCGGGTACCAAGGATCACCAATGGGCGGCATGCAACCCTATGGCGGCTTCCAGAACAGAGCCGGCATGATGGGAGGCATGCGAGGGGCCCCAATGGGTATGCGAGGTGGAAGAGGTGGAATGAGCCCGAATGGCATGATGGGTATGCCGATGGGCGCAATGGGGATAGGAGGTATGGGTAGCCCGATGGGCAACATGGCGATGGGCATGCCGCAGATGAACGGAGGGATGGGAATGCAAGGTATGCAAGGCTTTCACAATTATCCAAATGCAAACATGGCCGGGTCATACATGGGTCCTACTGCCCAGGCCAGACACTGGGCTCCGTCTTCATACGTGACACGACAGCCTGTGGGCCCTGGTTTTGGAGGCCAGCCTACCCAAATGCGAGGAGGACATACTCCAAGCCCACAACCAGGAGCTCACCGGCCAAGTCTCAACCAACACTCCCCAATAACAGCTAGTACATCTCTTTCGCGCTTTCCTTCCCAAGCAACAGCGTCCACTTCTGCGACTAGCCCCCAACCACCTGAGCAGAACAACACACTAAAGCGTACATTACCACAATCAGGTCAAGCTGCGTTTCAAACAAACCAAGCGCATTACAATCCAGCCTTCTTTTCACAGCAACAGCAGCCAGCTGCTGGCGCGGGAGACGCGAGCTGGAACCCGCACGGTGCGAAACGGACAAGACAAGAGTAGTCAATCGGATTTTCTTCCCTACAACGAATGTATCACGGCGCCTATCAGGTTTTTGGGCTTTTCCATCAAACAACTACCCGTATTGGTAACTCGACGTGACCGACAGACTCTACTAGTTCGTTTAAGCAGTCGCATAACTGCGTAGGTGCATAGCCGCGATCATTTCGACTGGGTAAGGATGGAAAGGAAGGCTAATCAGGCCATCCTAGCTCAGGAAAAGACGTATCATTCCATACCTGTATTTTAGAACATTCCGCCTGTTGAGGGTCATCACAAGTGCTAGGATATTACTCCAACGTATCAGGATACTTATGATCAATCTGAATTTCTAGCGAAAGTTGGGCTATCAGTTTTAGGTCGCGAGGATGTACTATAAAGTTTCGCATGCTTGTAGAGGGCTCGGGCAAGGATTCCACTGTTCTTGGGTACTCGAAGTCTGACTATCTAGGTAGGAATGTCTAACACGAAGAACTATAGTACCTACGGATGTTGCGGCGAAAACGCTAGACTTGTCGACCAGACATCAAATCCCAAATCAAGTAGGACTGGAGCTAGAGCATCCTTAGATCAATTGAGCTTGGTTTTGAGCATCAGCCGCAAGCTGGCCAGTTACCTACCTGTTCCCTACGAAGTTAAGGTGACGACCATATCTGAACAACGCCCTCTGGCTGATGTAGGATGTCGATGTTCCCAGCACCGATGGATACACCAGCTAGAGTATGGAGACAGCCTTGTTCAGATATGTTGAAGAGACATCAGCATGAGAGGATATTGTGGTGAGATGAAGGAGAGAGACTACAGGTATGCTGCTTTGCTATCAATGGTTGTCTATTGAGGCGTGACGGTGATGTTGAGAAGTTCCTTAAGGCGTGCTCAGAACACGTGCAGATTTCGCTTCTACAAGACCTTGAGGCCTTTCCGAAGAACGATTACAAAGGTCGATGACTTACGATAAATTGACAGAATACTGCTATGTAGTCACCTTTCATATCCGGTCGTCAACCAGTCGAATCCATCAATTGCCTATTTGCTCGCTTTTTCCACCCACCGAACATTCAAATTGGCATCCAGCCAATTGCTCAGCCGTCAAGATGACGGAACACAAATTTCGGGGGTCGCTCCTTCCCTGCAAGCACTCGAAAATTAAGTGCCAACTGCTGCCACGACGATCATTAAGCTTTCAGTCTTCGAAACGATGAGTGAAGCAGACATTTTACGTCCTCACGTCTACTCGTCGTTGTTCAAGCGGAGCAGCAATTAGGATAAGTACAACATCTATACATATTCACTCAACTCTGAATATCAAATCACTTGTCCCGCGATGCGGTCCCACACTCACGTCACGCTCGTGCCTGTCTTCGTCCTACTTCATCAGGCTGGGTCCCTCCCTATTCCAGTAGTATCAGTACCAGCTCCAGGGACAGGTGATGTACCAGGAAAGTCTATTGCTCCATTCAGCTCGGCCGACAGCTTGACTAGTTGCTCACAAACAGTGGGTCAGTGGCATGCCTGGGTGTGGAAACTCATGTTCATGGTCGCAGTAGGACTCGTACTGCTGACGGGACTGCTGGCTGGGTTGACTTTGGCGGTTCTGAGTGCTGATCTGCCGCGATTGATGGTCTGGACAAGGACTGGTAGTGCTAAACGCAGGTTGGTTTCACATTCTAGCTTTGCACGAATGAGGCTCACGGTTGATTGCCAGAAAACACGCACAGATGATCCTAGGAGTGCGGAACCGTCCGAATTGGTTACTAGTATCTCTAATCCTATCGTCGGTGATGGTAGCAGAGGGGCTACCCTTGATACTTTCTCATCTGTTCCCACCGGGGTCATGGGCCGCATTCGCCATTTCTACGCTCATTGTGGCGGTTATTGGTGAGATCCTCCCACAGGCAATCATGCCTCTATTTGTACTAGAATTCGCGGGACGGATGATGTGGTTTGTAAGGGCGCTGATGTGGCTAATGGCGATTCCGGGAGTTTTATTTGCCTATCCTCTGAGGTTGTTCAAAACGTGGAAGAAGAAACGGCATCCGTACAAAATGGACGGAATCTTGGAACTTGACGAACTGATTGAATTCATTCGGTTGCACGAGCATGGAGAGGGGTTAGGCGGAAGACTCGAAGACGGTGTTGGATGTATAGCAAGGATGATGATGGTGCAGCAGGAGGACGTACAACACTGGGAATCGGTAGTAGTGCTTCACTCTGACCCCCAAGGCGGCTCTACAATCTTCCAACGATATGCCAATACAGTGTCGGAAAGCAACGATATCCTATCTCCAATGGCCGAGAGTAGTCGAAGAAGCAGTAATGAGACAACGCGTGGCCTTCGGAGGCGTACCCAGGCACCTTTTCGGAGAAGGGGCCCACTGCCTTTGTACCAAACTCCTTAAGGATAGACTCCACTGCTGAAAAAGTCGTCGAACAGCCATCTTATCAAATTGAAGATCGGTCACTTGGCGATATCCCACTTAATAAAGTCTCAACGACTTCAAGCCGTCGAAGGCCCCCTTCGAAGTTCGATCAAGTTGATGGACCATCCATTCCACAAGTTGATAGGTTGTCGTTCTGCGACATGGCTGATGGTCCACTTCGGCAGAAGGCGAGGTCGACTTCCGGTCAATGGGTCAAGGCTCTAGTTCGAGATTTGAACACGTTGACTCAATCTGCCAAATCACCAGTGATTGAGACCGCCCATTGTTCGAGTTGGAAGAATTTCCGGAATGGTTGTCGGTCTGCAAGTACCGGAACATTATCAGAGTCTCATTATCCAAGCTGCAGGAGAAATGCCCAGTTTTGGACCAGTGGACATATGCCTCGATCTCGTCAATCTGTTTACTCGTACTTTAAAGTGGAGGATGGAGCATTGAGGGTGGCCAAGAAGACAGACTGAATCATGCCCCGCTCCGCTATTGCTAGACGAAAGCGTTTGCGCAACGAGTTATTGGGTAGAGATTTCTAATTAAGTATGAATCTTAACAGTATGGAGATACTCAGTTTAGATAACCTCGTCGTCGACTGTATGACTGATGTATCATGTATGGTAATTTTCCCGTGACATTCTGGCTGTAAGACCCCACCTCGTCCCGCATTGAGTCAAAAATCATAACTCCTTTCCCATCTCAAAGCCACACCCCCACACAATTCCTAAGAGCTTTCTTGGCTAGAAATCTATCTTGCTCGAGAATATTCTTCCAAACTACCTACACTGCCTCAGGGACCAGAGCTCTCTCTAGACATAGGACCAATTTTCACACCCCCAAGCGCAACAGTCGCCGAACCGTCTCCCCCTCCTCGCCCACCATGCAGGCCATGCCGGACGCCCGCCAGCAATCCTTTGAAGAAATCTACGGCCCCCCCGAAAACTTTCTCGAAATCGAAGTAATTCACACCCACTCCCTCCAACCCACAGCCACTCTAACATCCCCTCCCCCCCCCCCCCAAAAGGTCAAAAATCCCCAAACCCACGGCACATCGCGCGCCATGTACACCGACTACGAAATCGTGTGCCGCACCAACATCCCCGCCTTCAAGCTCAAGCACTCAACCGTGCGCCGGCGCTACAGCGACTTTGAGTACTTCCGTGACATCCTCGAGCGCGAGTCTGCGCGCGTGACCATACCGCCGCTGCCGGGGAAGGTGTTTACGAATCGGTTTAGCGATGATGTGATTGAGCACAGGAGGGAGGGGCTGCAGCGGTTCTTGCAGATTGTGGTGGGGCATCCGCTGTTGCAGACGGGGAGTAAGGTGCTGGCCGGGTTTGTGCAGGGTTAGTCTTTTGTTGATTTTCTAAATTTACTTTTATTTTGGTGGATGTTGGGGGGCGTTTAAGGGGGGGAGAGATTGGAGGGATGAGGCTAATGGGTGTACAGATCCGAATTGGGATAGGAATTCGTGGTAGACGGAGACAGAATGGATGATTTATGGAAACTGGCGTAGCTCTCTCCTTCAGTTCCTCCAGCAGACACGGCGACGGTTATGGACGGCTTCCAGGGCGTTGGGGTGGGTCATTAAAAGGCTTTGTGCACATATTCTACTTTGAAAGGGGCGAAAGGTATTGGACGCTTGGTGCTGGGTTTGGCATTCTGGACTGCTGACTTTTTGTACATTCTCGATTTAGTATCATATTGCTATTGCGGAAATGCTCCTCCCTAGTAAAGTGCCTGTGTGAGGGAAGAGCTAGGAGTGTTTGGCATTGTATAATGTTGAATCAGGTGATCGTATCCAGGTACCAAGGTAGGTAGGCAAGGTATGATTTCACTGGGTTCTCTAGTGAACATCATTATCAAGACCTTTCCGTGCATCATTCAGACTAACGGTTCATCTACTGAAACTCTCAGTCTTGATGGCCTATTGTGCTCGTTCCTTAACGGCTTTCCCTGATCCTATTGTCGTTCGAGGTTCCCCTATACTATTGAACAGCGCACGGCGCAAACTTCAACAATAGCGCAACAATCAGCAAAACCCGCAATCGCTCATATTGTGTTTCCTCTATTGAAGTCATGTCTAGCCATTTCTAGGGCATATAATGATGTTCATTAATAGCTTTATCTCTTTCTCTTTCTTCGTTGTCCATGTCCTGGGTTTGCGCTTTCATCTCGACGGTTAGATCATACTCTCGTGCTCAGGCATCAGATACTGTATATTCTTTAATTCGCTTTAATCATCGCTGCTGTCTCTGCGCTGGTCGCAATTCTGTTTCTTCTCTCAAACTCACATTTTCCCGAACTGTGCAAACAAAATGGCTCCTCACCGTCGCACCCCAACGGCTCGCCGTAACCTACGTCCTCTAGGCACCAACCATGAAAGCGAAGAAGTGGGAGTAGACTGGGCGGCTGACGCCAAGAAGAAAGACGAGCAAATTGCGATGCTAGAGCAAAAGCTGCTGAGGCAGGAGGCAGAGGTGCTATCAATGAGGCAGATAAGTAAGTTATTCTGCACTTTGAGCCATCCTCTCCTAGATTATTGACTGCGAACCCTGTAGTCGCGGACGCTGTCGACGACCTCAAGGGAGAAACCCTGGACTCACTCATCTACTACAGAAACCAAGTTGAGATTTTGGAGGAGCGACTGAGCTCGCTTCAACCGATTTTTCCGTCGCTGCAAATTGCCAATGGACAGACTCTTTGGATCGCCGATGATATTACCGACAGCCCCGCTTATTGGACACCGCGAGCACCGACTGTGTCGCCGCTGACGCCGCCGCCGCAAGGTATGATGTTTCCACCGGTACAACCACCAATACCACCACTGAGGCGGCAAAAATGGAAGAGGACAAAGGGGCAGGAGCCGGAGCGCAAGGTGCTCGAGCGGAAATGTAAAGTTGGGAAGAATTACAAGGTCTAGAGGCAGTTGAAGGTTTATTTTCGGGTTTGCGGATGGAGGGGTTTGTGCGATTCCGTTGGAAAGAATAACTAGCTGGTCTGGCCACAGGGTTGATTTTCTGCCTTGACTGTTTGGATCATCAACGTTGGAGGAAGGAAATGGCGGTGTCGATATCACATTCGTTAGACACTCAACAGCCAAGTTTTCACGTTTGCTCTTAGCTTAGAATTCTCATTCCAAGTCAAACATTGGTCTCGTCGCCATATCTTCCCATAGTAGCGGAGGTAATGTGACGTTCTCATTCAAATCATCGTACCGAAAAGAGGAGAGTCGATTGTCTTCCTCATCATCGTTGAGAAGCCCCATAATATTGAATGGCGTTGTCGCTGATAGAGATTGCTTGCTCATTGAGTTCGAAAGAGCTTGAGCTTGGAATCCGTAGTCATTACCATTATCATTATGACCTTGCCCATCATCTGCAACTTCTGTAGGACCATCGTTTCCCTTCTTGGCCGCTTTTTCGGATTCTTTGCCTTTGCGTACTTTTGCCGCTGACAATGCGTCTCTCTGGGATTTGGAGACATCACGATATATATCTGGGAACTTCAGGCGGAATCGATCTCTCACGTGTGCACCTGTTCGGTTTGAAAAAGTGAGGTGTGGGTCTCTGGCTATTAGGGACCATTGAAACCCATGTTTCTGGTATCCTTTAACTAGATCTACATCTTCTGCGTCGGTCCATGCTCGTGGAGGAAGCGGGTTAGGAGTGGCTCGCTTTTTCTTCCTACCAGTATCTTGATATATGGGAAGCCCGTCATGTCCGTGAGATGTTACCATTACGGATTCAGTAGCGTTAACCGATGTAAATGCCGAATCCTTCAAGCCGTCGCTGCGGAATCCTTTTTCTTGAAGCCCCGAGTTTCCGATACCAAGTTGGGTCACCGAATTATGTCTAGAGGTGTGGGCTCCAAACCGCGTACGAAAGCTGCGTCACGTTAAGAGGGAGCCTTAGGCCTTGCAAATGGCATGCTTACCGGTCTTTCAGGTCCACTGGTGTTCTCCCATTTTGGAATGAGAATTCTGGATGTAACAGGATCTTCTTCCACTTTCCAACGCCGTAGATAGCTACGCCTTTCAACAATTGGTCCGTCTCTTCTTCCGTCCACTTCATCCTCGGTCGGAGATATACCCTTTTCGCAGGAAGCCCGTTCCCGCTGCTCTCCCTTGGCTTCCTCTTCTTCGGCTCTGTCTTGGCTGGGGTACTTATACCTGGTAGTTCCGTGGATAGCATCCGATCCTGCGCATCCTGCGATGCGCTTGGAGTAATCGGTGGGAAGCGCGCAGCGCTTGGGGGTGGTTCGTGGAGCTCGTTGAGAACAGATATCGGCTGAAATGGTGGTGGCCTGTCTTCCTTGGTCTTTGCTGTAGGCTTCGGAAGCTGAACAAAATCTGCGATCCGTTCATGATCGTATAATTTCCTTCTTTTGCGTGGAGCAACTTGTATCGGCCGTAGATCATTAGAATCGGGCGCCCCGATAGGCTTTGCTTCTGCTAGTGCCTTCCGTCTTCCGGTGAGCTTCGCTGCCTCGTTGGCGATATTAGCATTCACGCGGGCATTAGGCTCTAATGGCGAGGGTCTGACGGAGGCTGTGCACGGTGCCGGAAATGGGTCTTGGAGGGGGGGGATCCGTAATGAAGGATAGAGAGGGAAGTCGTCAAAGATGTCGTCAAACATCGCCATCGTCATGCCGCTGGGTTAGGGGAGGCTTGACCTATGCTCATCGTACTTGGTTCAGCTCGTGGACTGCTGAGACGACTCACTGTAGCCCTCGTGCAGGGCCCAGTAAATGATTCTTCCAAATTGCGATATGACCTATTTGAATCTCAGCCGCGCGAAAGGTGAAATAGATAGATACTTTGGTCGGCAGAATTGGCGGCGGAGTTAAGGCGGGATTTCGCCCGGAATTCTGTGCTTCCCAATATGTAGCCAGGCACGTGCCAAGGTTCCCCCAAGGTTGCGGTTAGTCGATCCTCATTCCTCATTGACGTAAGGTAAGGTAATGTACCTGCCACAAGACAGGCCTACTAGTTGTGCGGAATTCGAAGATATGTTTGGTAAGACATCGATGACACTTCAAAAGAGCGAGAATTGGTAGGAGACGGTGCTACACGTTTTCCTACTTGAGAACTTTGAAAAGCTAGCATTTCTAGACTTCGGTTGCGCTCCAGAGCCCAGGGCTCAGAACATATTTCCTAGCTAAACCAGGACCACATATCTGCCATCCTGCTATTCCAACTTCTAGTGGCCTGCAATGGCGTAGGCTCGACGACGATCTCTCTCCTCGGCGATAGAAAGCTGTTGAATAAATAGTCAGCTTTGGAACAAGTTTCGGGGCGATAGAATGACGGTGTTATACCTTGACACCTTTGCCTTTTGGCAAACTGATCCATGGCTTCTCCCTCCCAATCACAAAGACATTGCTCTCCCGTGTAGCAAAAGAGTTGTCTATCGCATCCTTGATATGCACAATGTTGAAACCTCCATCGTGACGTTCCCGATGCGTTATTACACCCACACGACCCATGTTACGTCCACCAGTAGCCATAGCAATGACAGCGGTATCGAAACGGATAAAATCGATGATCTTCCCTGTGGCCAGGTCGATCTTGACAGTGTCGTTGACCTTGATTGCTGGGTCAGGGTACCGAATTCTAAGAATATCACATCCTTCCGTCAGTATATTTCCGCCAGAATTCTACCAAAGCTTGGTCCAACGACTGAATCAATGCAGCAAACTTACGTTCGCGCATCATGCGTAACCAAGAATGGGATTCCTCCTTTGCCTAGTTGTACTCTCTTGACCTTTGCCAACTTGTATTCCGCCTCTTCGGTGGTGATGCGGTGGACTGTGAAGCGACCTTTGGTGTCGTAAACAAGGCGGAAGTTTTCGCCAGTCTTCTCGATTGAGATTACGTCCATGAAACCGGCGGGATAGGTAACGTCTGTGCGAACTTTACCGTCGACTTTGATGAGGCGTTGCATCACGATGGCCTTAGTTTCGCGGGAGTTGAGAGCATACTTTAGACTATATTGACACCGAGTAAATCAGTGAGGTTCAAGCTGATGGCCTCAGTTGCGAATCTTGAGCTGAATACTGACCGATTGCGGATGAAGACTATGAGAGGCATGCAGTCGCGGAGCTTGTGAGGACCAGGGGAAGGACGAGGCGCATAGGAACCCGATAATTTGTCCAGAAGCCAGTGGGAAGGCGCACTGAGACGCTTTTGATGCTTCTTCCTATAAGACGATGGAACATGTTAGCATTCATGCTCCTGGCAATATTGTGCATTGGAAGTTCGAGCTCTGTGCCTGACGCCTTTAGCCTCTTAGGCCCAGGGCTTTGAATGGTGACGTTATTGTCGTACAAGCAATCACGCAAATTTGATGGTAAAAGGACATAGTTTCACTTACGGTCCACGACCCATGATTGCGGTACTGAGTCGAGTTGTCGAGCGGGAGTGTATTTCAAGATGTCCAGAAAATCCGTGATGTGTAGTTCGCTTATTTGCGTGCGCTTACTTAGCGAGACTCTAGTCTTCTTAGGGCTCTGTCACTCGAAACGATACGAAGGGTAAAAAGTGAGCTATCGAGGCTACAGCAATAGTGTTTTCTAATTCCTATCTAGTCGAGAAAACCTTGTGGGTATCAAAGTCTACGCAAAGCCTTTAAGTACGGTAATCTCTGCATTCAATATAGATGACCCAGCAGCTCCAATAACAGCTAAGAATAATTAGCAGACCGTTTCTCCAAGAGACGATGAGGGTAACTCACTATTATGACTTAAGGCAACGAATTTGATATCAAAGATACCACTCTCATCTTCCCGTACCCTTCCGACACTCACAGCATATCCTCTCTGAATGTTTCTGTCCAGTCTAGGTTGCGGCCGATCGTCTTCATTGAAAACAAAAATTGCATTTTCCGGTGCAGAAGGGCATCCTAACTTCTGCGCTTCCGAGACGTAATTTCGCATAGTCTCCTTAACCTCTTCAGCACTTGGAGGAGGCCTTTTCTTGAGCCGTAATGATACACAAGCCGTGTGACCGTCCAGGACCGGCACTCGATTGCAGGCCGCAGATATTTTCAGGTCTTCCTGATTAGTGAAAGACGTCATGTCCTCGTTCACGGCGCCGAGAATCTTCTGCGCTTCACTCTCTATTTTGCTCTCCTCGCCGGAGATGAAGGGGACCACGTTGTCCAATATATCCAAACTGCTAACTCCTGGGTATCCTGCACCCGATACGGCTTGCATAGTGACCACTGATGCCTGATCTACCGGACCGAATTTTGCTTGTATAGCTGCGAAAGGAATGACGATTCCAATGACGGCGCAATTCGAGTTGCAGACTAGAAACCCCTTTCCCAGTCCGCGTTGTTTCCTCTGATGTGGGATCACGCCTAGGTGAGGGACGTTGACGGTTGGAACAACAAGTGGAACAAGCGGGTCTCTACGGTGGTTCTTGGCATTCGAGAAGACCGCAAGGTTTGCCTTTGAAAACTCTAGCTCTGTAGAAAAAGGAATTAGTGGACGCCTTTGTTTGTAGTTGTTTAAAGCGTACCAATATCTCCAGCAACATCGCTGTCTAATCCGGAGAATATAAGATCACAATCTCGGAACTCCGCTGACCTACACTCTTTCACTACCATTTCCCCCAGTTCTTTCGACATAAGCATGTCTTGCTTCCACCTAACAGCATCCTTGTATTTTTTTCCCGCAGAGCGAGATGAAGCTCCCAGCGCATGTATTTTGAAATATGGGTGAAGTGCAAGCAACAAAATGAAGCGCTGCCCTACGGAGCCAGTACAGCCAAGTACACCTGCAACATATTCAGCTAGGTTCGCCTAGGATGGAGTTGTTCAACAAACCGCATCTCTTGGTCGGAAATTCCATTGCCATTTGAGTCTTAGGCGTCGTTCGGATCTGAAGTGACTGTCAAATGCCAATGCCCGAATACGGGACAACCTGATATTGCCAGGCGATAAGATATCGCTTGTGCATACCTAATACGGGTTAAGGTGCTAATCACGTGCTCTATAGGCACTCCCACGACTCCATTGTGCAAGGGATTAGGTATGAATATGTACGACTAAAGGTGCATCAACGGCCTAAGTGTTTGTGTATCTTATGATGATGGCCTTGCAATGTCACTATCACCCAAGAACTGGGTGATTCTAGCATAGATCGCTCACCGGACCCGTACTGTAACAAATGTATATATTGGTTTTGAATATGGGCCTTCCTGCGCTACAAATTCGGTGTCTTTAGGCTGGTCGCAGCTGTGGCCTTCCTTGAGTCTCGAGGCTCTTGACATCTTGTAGACTCAAATATCTTTCCCGGATTCATTAGCCAGTAAGGATCTAACGCTCTCTTGATACTCCGCATCACCTCAATCGTATCAGCTCCCAATTCTTTCAAAAGGGACTCCTTCTTGCCCAGCCCAACCCCGTGTTCTCCCTGTACCTATTAGCTTGAAGCTTATGCGCTGGGGAGGCTCGAGAGCGTACTGTACATGTGCCATCCATTTCCAAGGCTCGATCCACCATGTCATGCAGGCATTTCTCCACCGCTGCCCTCTCTTTCGGATTAGTATTGTCGTATAGTACGCTTTCGTGGAAATTGCCATCTCCAACATGACCCAAAATGCTCGCAAACAACCCAAGGTCGTCCATTTCTTTCTTTGAGATCTCAATGATATCCGGTAAACGCGATAAGGGAACGGCGACGTCCGTAGACCAAACCTCCTGCCCTTCTTCTTTTAGCGACAACATGCTCCAGAGCGCCTCTTTTCGCGCAGACCAAAGTACCTTTGCTTCCCGGGCATCTTTGGCAAAGTCGAAATCTCCACCACAATGAGCTTTGGTGATAGATCTCGCTACACTAATATTATCTTGAACACCAGCCTTAGTCCCGGAGAACTTGAAGAACATGGTCGGCATCTCCTTCCAAGTCTTCCCAGTAGTGCCAGCCCGGTTCACAACATTCATTTGCACTTCATCCATTATTTCCATAGCGCCTACAGGAACACCAATTCTCATAATCTGGGCCGCAGCAGATGCTGCGTCTCTGATTGTGGGAAATGTAACGACTGCAACAGTAGTTTCTTGAGGGATTACGGCCAGCTTGAGCGTAATTTCAGTGACGATTCCAAGTGTGCCCTCGGAGCCAACAAATAGTCCAGTAAGGTTGTAGCCTGCGCTCGACTTTCGGGGTCTTTTTTTCGTCTTGATCACTGTTCCATCGGCCAGGACGACTGTCAAGTTGACCACCCATTCCTTCATGGTCCCGTACCTAACCGCATTGGTACCGCTACAGCTTGTTCCGACCATTCCCCCAATTTTTGCACTTGGCCCCGGGTCTACCGGAAAGAACAGTCCAGTCTCCTTGATCTTATCGTTGAGATGCATCCATTGAAGACTCGGCTGAACAACCACATCCATGTCATCTTCATGCAACGCTACGATCTGATCCATATAAGCAAAGTCAATGCTCATGCCTCCGTATGGCGCAGCGAAATTAGCTTCTAGGGAAGAGCCTCCAGAGTATGGTATCATGGGCATGCGATACTTGTGGCAGATCTTAGCAATTTGGCAGACCTCCTCAGTAGTTTTGGGGTACGCAACGGCAACAGGGAGCTGGTCAATGTTGATCGAGGACCATTCGGAGAAGCCATGAGCTCGAAGGTCTTCATCATCGGTACTAATCGCATTTTCAGAAAGTAGTAGGCGAAGCTCCGAAATGGCCTACAAGGAGAGAAGTTAGTCTTTTGTGGAAATTCAGTCAAGTATAACCTGCCTTATCTAGATCCCTGACACTGCCGTAGACGGGAAGATTGTCTTTCTTCCATAGCTTTTCGGCGTGTGATCCTGTATTAGAGACGTTAAAGAGGTATGTTAATGAGCTCGCAAATGCGGAAAAGAGTATGACTCGGCTAGTTGTCCATGATGAGCCTGATCCAGGCTTGGCTGATGCGGTGCTCTGCCACCTTCCATTGGCGACATAGAGGCGACTACAAAGCTGAGGTTGTCTCCACTTTGTGTGACGCAGAAGACACGTCAAGCTTGGACGCAGGCTCATTATCACAAATACACAAGAGCGGACAGCAATGACGGTACGAAGGAGAGGAGGCCATTGTCAATTGTAAGACAAGCTGTGAAGAGCACAAGACGGCACTTGATTCCTGACTTAGTCTCTCCTGTCGTCCCGCAGTTCCCCCACTTTGACTCTGTACGCCATTCTCGATCGACGATCATCTTAGATGCGCTATTGTATCCTTAGCCTTTCTCCACATAAGGCGACCGACCGAGGGGACGTTGGCTGGTTGGGAAGGTAGAAGACGATTCCAAAGTAGTACGTTGTATGCGACAATGGGGGTGTCTGGGCGACAGGTCATTCTCCACTTGAGCGAATACTAAAATCGCATTGCTTCGTTGTGGTCACAGGTCTTTTTGGATTCGTTGCGACAGGCAACCAAGTGCGATTAGCTGCCTCCAGTGCTCCACCAACGAGATAATGCTTGTCCCTCATACCGCAGGATACCGTATCACAGTACATCTGCCCAAGCGAAGCATCATGGACGTCAGAAATGAATTGTCCGCGGAAGTTTCCAGAATTCTACAATCGCCGTATGTGCCGTGCTTGAAGGTGAGGCTTCTTCGAGGATCGCCCGGCTAGGGAGACTCGATTGGAATATCATGAAGCGACAATGTATAGTTTGAAGAGGCTAACAGCTTGGTCGGATGTAACAGAAACTACATGACCTCCTTCAAGATGTCGACATTCGAACAGTCCAGAACTGGGCGGACTCAAATGCATGCCAGATCGAGGGTTTGGCTAATGCAGTTCTCGACGGACTTCAATCTTGGCCGTTTGTGCTACATATTCTACGAGTGCTGTGTATGCTCCAGTGCAAAACTACGATTTGCTCTTACTGAAGCTTGCTAGCTAGGATATCATCAGTCCGTGCTGCGGTCCTTCGACAAAAGCCAATGCTGCTTGATACCCTTCTGACAGAGGCTACACGATCAGAGCAGGGGTTCCTGAAAGTATGCACTGAAGGCTGAAAGGGACCTGTGATACAGACACTTACAGCTCAATAGTACGCGACAGTATGCACCTCCTTACTTTGCGCTGATTTACCGTTGCCCGCTCCAGCAGCCGTAGCATCATTTCTTCAAAAACTTCTGGAGAAAGCTGTTCAAGCTCCTTCGGCAGAAACCATCCGGCCTATCTACTCGATCTTGTCTGGCGTCGGCTACAGTTTTCTTGATATCTTGCCTCTGGAGACCGTCAACCGTTTTCAACTACAGCTGATTCAAATCCTTAAGGGTCTTGAGGTGGAAGAACACTCCGCCAATTTAATCTGCCTGGCTATTTTGGCAAACTTAGCCGCGCGAGAGATTACAGGTTCGACAGCATCGGATGCATTATCTCTGCCAGATGCCACATCAACGAGAAATCAAGATGTATCCGAATCAAATGACCGTTACCATGCCGCTAGGCAATTTTTTACAGCCAAACGAGCTTCGAAGACTCTGGATCTCGTGGTCTTGAAGGTCATCCTATCATGTTCAAAAGTTTGCTCACTGCGCCGCGACGAAGTCATGGAAAGCCTAAAGCTTTCTGAAGAAATCGTTGACGCTGTTTCCAGTGGCGAGAGAAGCTCCTGGATGGATAGGAATGCCGCGAAGGTCAAGAAGCTCTCTGACAAGATCCTTCATCACGATCTTGACGGAGATACACAATGCGCTGTAGGTTCTGTTGACTGGTCTGTTACAGCCTTAGCTGATTCAATACTAGGCGCTTGGCTTCGTGGCTTCGTTGGCCGAGGGTGGAGAATTACCAGAAGCTCTTATTGTAGCTTCTGAGAGCCTGCTTTGCATGTCCAGCCCGTATGCCCTTTCCCAAAGATCATCCCAGCGATTCATGGTAGCAAACCGATCAATCCCAGCTACTGTGCCTTTTTTGCTGACCATGTTTAGCTTTTACTTAACGAACGTTCCGTATGCGCGAGATTGCTTTCATTCTTGCACGCCGCTTCTACAGAGTGTCTTCCAAGTAGCGAATCCTTGACTATTATAGCGACTGCAGAAAACTGCGTCTTGAATCTTGATGCAGCGGCGCAAACATCATCGAGCCTCCAGCAGATTATCCTCCTTTCGACTTCGGCAAAGGAGGTCAAAGAACCGCTGCACCATTTTGTCAATTCACGACCATCGATTCCAAATATTGGTGTAGGGCATATTGGACTGGATGTTTGTCCCCGAGTGTATGATGGGGCAAGAAAACGGCTGCATGAATCTATCTGTGACTTGTTGTTGAAGACAGCGTTACATGCACCAACGGGTGGAGCTTGTCTTGATGCAACAATAGGCCTGGCCCTCCTCGAAAAACGAAACACAGTGTCCTCAACCGTATCACCTTGCGAATACTATGGCTTATCCTTGCCAAGCGTAATGGCCCCAACATCTCTTCTCGAGGCTGTTAGTACACCCCAGACACTAACAAGTAGTCATGACTGGAGAATCCGTCTTTTTGAAGAGCTGACGAGGGATGCTAAGTACCAATATGAATCAATTATAAAGATGGTGGGAGATATATGCCAAGATCTTGAACGTCGCTGCGATGAGGCTGAGCGCCCATTTCGTGCGGAGCAACTCATAAACAGTGATTTTAAGTTTGAGCTACAAACCTCTCAAGCAAGACTTGTAGAGCTCGAGTCGCAAATACTGGAGCGTACGCAAGTATCGGAAGGCTTAGAGGTAGAGAGGCGTCACCTCCAAGGCCAAGTTCAGGCGTGCGAACAACGTGTGCAACTTCTGGGCGGTAGGCTTGCAGAGCTGGAACAAGAGTCCTATGAAGCAAAGAAAGAGGCAGAAAGCGCCGCCGAAGCTGCCTGCGAGACGGCTAAACAGCAAGAATTGACGCACCTCGCATGCATGACAGGAAAGGACGAATTGCTTGAGGAGCAAGGCGTCAAGCTTGTAGACCTTGAAGCGCGTGCTAGCGGCCTTGAGAGTGAGCTTTCAATTCTTCATTTGCAAGAGGTACACGGTAAGGAAAATATCGAAAGACTTGAGGAGATGGTAAACACACGCAATCAGGTCATTGAACAAGTCAAGGCCACTACAGCTTCCGAGAAAGCAGACGTAGACCGACTCGTCGTGCTGGAAGCAACATTGACGAGTGAAAATCAGAGACTCAAGAATGAGGTACGTGATCTTCACATCCTCATAGTCCGTGTTACAATGTTTAGTCATCACAGGCCCAGCAAACACTTGACGAGCGTAATTCCACAGTTTCGGATTTCGAGATTCAGATCCTCTCTTCAAGGAAGGAGGTATCAGATTTACAGAAAGAGCATGAATTGTATTTGTCCGCTAAATCTGCCGAGGTAAGTCCAGGTTACATGCTTTCAATGCTTCTGAAGTAGTAAATTGAAGACCTTCTCCAGATCTTACGGTTGGAGGAGAGCCAGAAAGCCACAGTCGAGAAGCTTAATGCGGATCTCTACGAAACCAACGAGAAAGCTGCGCTAAAGCTTCGTCAGAAAGAATTACAGATCACAGATCTAGAGAAGAAGGTATGGTAAAATTCTTCCCCAGAAATATCTGCCTGCCGCTGGGTACTGACAGAGAACCTGTACCTATAAAGGTGCATCAGCTTCGCCGTGATCGTGAAGAGCGAACGAAAGAACTCGCCGAAGCTCAGGAGCTCAAGGCTAAATTGATGACGGTCATGGGTACCGTAAGGCCGATTCAGATGCCTTCAAATCAGCCGTGTCCTCGGACATCGAACTATTCTGAATACGATCAGGATGTGCAAGACATAGACAGGGCATCACCCCAGAGAGAAGCTGGAGTATATCCTACGCACTCCTTTGGGTCCAGCACATCGAACAGAAGTGGACCCGTACCAAAACGGAATAAGACAAGACGAAGCATCGATTCGCCATCAACCCATCCAATGCGGGCTGGTAGAAGGGGTTCGAGAGGGAAGAGTCTCAGCAATACCGCGGTCAGGCCGAAGCACCCGTTGAAAGATCTCGGGTTGAACGGACAGAACGCGATTCCCTGGAGTCCGATTCAATCTCAACGCCAGATGGGCCAAGACCAGTCCCAAGACCAGTACGCCGGTGTTCCAACGGCCGCTAGCAAGAAGCATTATATTAATAGCTTGGAGGAAGATCTAGGCGAAACTTCGTTTGGTAGCGATGTTTTTACTAGTACTAATCAGCAGCGATTGAACGGATCAGGAAGTCGATGCTCTAATGATGATACGACTGTAGATTTCTGATCGATGAAAGTATTAGACGGTCATTATAATGTTTGAAGAGTCAATGTGATGAAGGACATAACACGGTAATATGCGATAACGGCCGCGGGTCCTCTGTGATTTTGCTATTCGAGTATAGGGAGCGAAGTTTTTCAAGCATCTCATGCTGCCTATCTACACAAACAAACGGAAGGCTGCCCTACTAAAAACCAAGTCTTGTATGTAGAATAAGGGCATTGGAGTGTTGGCAGTCGGTTCATTGTTTCGGGCTCTTGACCCAGCAGGCTCCCTACGGAGTACTACGTCTTTGTTCGGTGACGGCTACCATGCTATCGTCTGGATACAAATCCACCCACAGCCTAGTAAGTGACAACCAGGATGTCTTTCAAGCTCGCTTATTCACTTCCTTGTTGCGGTGCACAGCATCTTTGTCAAGCGCTACGGCCATTTGCATCGAATGACAAACTTCCGTTTGCGTCCAGCGCACAATCACCCCGGTGGAAGCCCTGCCGAAGTAGCTAAGTGAACACGCCTAAATAATATATCATTAGTTTGAAGCATTCATGTTCGACCATGGCTGGGGACCAATACTTCCAACAGATTACCATCCCAGGATCGTTTCTCACGGCCTTGACATGCTCGATGAATTGTCTGGCGTTCGGCATTCTCAGTACTATAAGCACTCTCTACAAAGCATGCTTATACTCTCAAACAAGCATGGTAAGCAAGCAATGCCTCCTTGCTACCATCAGAGGTCATGTTTCACTTTAGCCAAGGACCTTGACATTACAGATTAAGTATACCCAGACATCGTGATCCTCCATCATCCTGAAATTACGCCATCTTATCTTTTTGGGGCGGCACTGAGCTCTGTTACTGCAAAGCTGCCACGAAAGACTCGGTTATCCGCAACTCAACACTTCTTTCCTGTGTTCACTTGATCGTTATGCTTGGTGATGAATAAATAACTTACCCGTACCTAGCCTTCGACACCTTTCTGATATCTTCATCATAACATTCAATAACCTTAGGACACCCGCCCCTTTTATACACCTTCAGCAGGGAGACGATATCTTCTTCCTTTGCTTCTATCTAGGTTTCAGAAACCACTGTAAGCTTGGGTGTAACTTGCATTATTGGGGTTACGATAAGTATTGCTTTGTTGAATGAATTCAGGAATGGCTAAGAAGAAACCCAAAGCCCCAGTGCATTCTGCGGAACACATGCTTCGTGAACAGGGAGTCGCACCAGTCTGGCTGGCTCAAATCAACGAACAATGGAAAGATGGAATATACGAACAGACTGTTCGACTGCCCGGTGTGGACTTGAGGCAGCCGCTCGCTAAAACGGAGGCGCAAGAACGATCTTCGCTACTACCAACTTTCAACGCTAAAAACCCTACGACTTCATTCACATCTTCCGGATCACAATCACAATCACAACAACAACCACCCCAGGTGAACGCCAATCTTCCTTCAACGAACCATGAACGCGATACCCACCAAGAACACCTTGTTACCGCACCCACGAGATCTCACTTCTCTCGTAGCACACGAGGAAGACTTGGTCACGTGAGACCAGCATCAAGAAAACATGAGCACGCTCTGATGACCAGGACCTTGAAGTCTCAGCTTTCTCGTCGTAGCCGAGGCCGAGGTGACCCTCGAAACACAGCAATGAGGCAAGCAAAATTGAGATACGAGCAGGAAAAGTTTGCAATAGAACAACAAGACCAGCAGGAACCTGTTGATCTAATCGACGTCGTTTCAGAGAACTCACCACGTAGGTTCGGACGAGCAAGCCCTGTCGCAGGTATGACTCGGATACAACCGATCAGTTTGTCTTCACAGCAAGGTCTTGTACAGCAGCCAGCTCGAAATGCATCCACTGAAGGACGGTTTAAGCCGTTAGAAAACCCTACTCGCCTTCATGGTTTACGACCTGCAACGGGCCGGAATAGAAACGTGTATCCGCGACCCTTAGCTTCGGCTCACAGGCCGAACAGCGCACCTCACTATCAGCAGCAGCCGAGCGATTCTGTTGTGCGACGTCAAGGTGGCTGGTGCAGTTGGATTGAACTCCGTGTGAAGATCTTTGGTCTTCCAGCAACTGTTACGACTCTGGATCTCTGGCAGTGTTTCAGCAAAGAAGGCACCATCGATGCTATCGAGATCTTTGAGAACAGCCAGGGTGCTCGGGAGGGGAAGGCATCGGTTCGCTATAGGTAAGCTTATGAACCCCAAAAATACCGTTGATGCTCTCACGAGCTTACTTCGCACAGGCCACCACCAGCCAAACCTTTCTGGCAGAGAGGACAGTACCCAATAACGATGAACACTGGAAGAATCATCAATGTTCGATTGGAATTGGAACCACAAAAGCGCTCGTTCTTGGTTACCAGTCCTGTCAGCCCGCAAGTAAAGTTTCCGGAAGTCATGGTAAAGCTACACTGTCCTTAAAGAAGGCGAAGACTGATGTATGTTTCCAGACTATGAACGCTGACTCCCTGGATTTCGGGTTCATGTATGACTCAAAGACGATGATGTGCATGCACGAAGTGAAGTCGGCGCCATCCATTAAGATTCAGTTCCGCCAGAACATGTTCCGCCGAGAAATCGCGATTCAGACGCAGATTTACATACAAGATGGGCGAGCAGGGCTTGAGGATGGTAGACATATTCCCAAGTTTGGAAAATATAACAGAACAGAAACCTATCAGTTCCGTGTCCCTTTCTCTCAGTTACAAACGATCCATCAGATACGGACAGAAGGCCACCAGAAAGTTCTTCTTATTTCACTCGAGACGCCCCCAAGATTCTTCAGAAAGGTTCCTGAAATGGACACCCACGAAGAACATGCGAGATTTTGGACTCAGAATGATGCATGGTATAGGCAGACAGACATTGTCTACAACCCCAACCATATAAGATTGTCTCCACTCACACTAAAGAAAAGCAAAGCTGTGATTGACATTGGTATAATTTCCTACCTAGCTCCTGCGTATCTCCGCTCTAACTCGTGAACAGGACGTTGGACAACCTACCGTTTGGTTTTCGACATGGCTAGGAACGACGAGGAGCTTTTCGGACGTATGTGCCAGGCTTTCCGAGATCATAATATTGATATTGTACCTTTTCCAGATTTTAGGCTCATCACCGACCGTGAGCCTGCGGTCTGGGACTACATCGATAAACCAATTGTCAAGCAATCAAGGACAAAGAGTGCGCTAGATGATTTGATCGAAGATGCAGTGTCACTGGCATTCCCAGTCCGTTATCAACTCGAAGTCTGCATCTCTCAGGGTTGCTTGAATGAACATAATTTGAGTCGAGATTTCGTCAAACAGCTTATGGAAACCGAACTGGTAAGAGCTCAAGACTTGCTTGAATATGTGGCCAATCAGAAGAAGCGGATATACGATCCGATGGAAATTTTTAAGATGACCATCATCAAAGGCTCAGCTTCAAGGCCCAAGATCCCACAATACTGTGCGTATACCCGCTCAGCTACAGTTACGCCAAGCACTGTGTACTACAACACACCCACGGTCGAAACTTCCAACCGGGTTGTACGCCAGTACGCTGCTGTACATGCTGATCGCTTTCTCCGAGTCCGTTTTACCGATGAGAAGTTCGAGGTAAGGATCAGTGTACTCCATTTCGAAGTCGTACTAATTGAAGTAGGGAAGGATCAATCCCACGGATAAAGACACCAGTGACGAAATATTTACTCGCATCAAGCGGACGATGATTAACGGTATCACCATCGGGGACCGACATTATGAGTTCCTGGCGTTTGGTAATTCCCAATTCCGCGAGCACGGTGCTTATTTCTTCGCCCCAACAGTAGATCTGTCTACAGAGGCTATTCGAGGGTGGATGGGGATGTTTAGAGACATCGTAATCGTGGCTAAGCACGCCGCCCGTCTTGGCCAATGTTTCTCGACGACCAGAGCCATCAGTGGCACCAAGGTCAACATTGTAGAAATTGACGACATTAAGCGCAATGGAAAAGACTTTTCCGATGGTGTAGGCAAGATTTCGGAATTGCTTGCACGGCTTGTTGCTTCCGAACTTGGGGTCGGCCATTCCCCCTTCGGACCACCATCTGTTTATCAATTCCGGCTCGGGGGCTGCAAAGGCGTGCTCGCTGTCTCCCCAGATGCCAAGAAGCGAGAAATCCACATTCGCGAAAGCCAATACAAGTTTCCTGCCGTCCACGAGGGTTTGGAGATTATTCGCTGGTCCCAATTTGCCTCGGCCAACCTCAATCGACAGCTCATACTAGTGCTTTCCGCGCTAGGTGTCTCCGACAATGTATTCATCAATAAATTAAAAATGCAGTTGATCGACTTCGAACGAGCTATGAACGACAAAAAGATGGCTTTGAGCCTATTACAGAAAGACGTCGATGCAAATCAAATGACCTTGGTCCTTGCGGCGATGGTTGTGGACGGTTTTCAAAGCGCATGGGAGCCATTCATGACGTCTCTGCTCCAGCTGTGGAGAGCTTGGTCCATCAAATACCTGAAAGAGAAGGCTCGAATTACTGTTGGTGACGGTGCGCTTTTGTTTGGTTGCGTTGACGAAACTGCGACCTTGAAGGGCCACTTTGGCCACATTGTACCGCCCAGTCATGACGCCTCGATTGAAGAAAAAACCGAGGCGTTACCAGAAGTATTCGTACAGGTGTCCAAGAGCCCCGATGAAAAGCCTCAAGTCATACTGGGTCCCATGCTGCTAGCGAGGAACCCATCTTTACATCCCGGGGATATCCGGGTTGTCCGTGGTGTAGACGTTCCTCAGCTTCACCACCTCCGGGATGTTGTGGTCCTACCGCAGACTGGCGACAGAGATTTGGCGGGCATGTGCTCTGGAGGCGACCTCGATGGAGACGACTACTTAGTCATTTGGGACAAGGAACTCTTGCCTTATGAATGGAATCACGAGCCGATGGATTACACTCCCCCCCTGCCTGTCACAGTTGACCGCGAGGTCACAGTTGATGACATTACGTCCTTCTTTGTCACCTACATGAAGAACGACACATTACCTCGAATAGCACATGCACACGTTGCATTTGCGGACTTCATGGACGCAGGTGTAAAAGATGAAAAATGCCTTCGGCTTGCTGCTCTTCATTCAATGGCGGTTGACTACGTCAAGACCGGAGTACCTGCTCGCATGCCACGTGAGTTGGCTCCAAAGAAATGGCCTCACTTTATGGAAAAGAACCATAAGCCAAAGGAGCAAATTTACGTCTCGCATAAAGTTTTAGGGAAGCTGTACGATCAGGTTGAGCGGGTTGATTTTATTCCGGCATTCAGTAACACTTTTGACAAACGGATTCTCCAAGCATACAAACTCGAAAACCATGTCTTACAAGATGCTACAGATTTGAAACAGGAATACGATGCGGCAATGCGTCGCATAATGGCCCAGCATGACATCAAGACCGAGTTCGAAGTGTGGTCAACCTTTGTTCTACATCACTCCAATCAATCCAAAGACTACAAGTTTCATGAAGAGATAGGACAACTTTCATCAGCTCTAAAAGATCAGTATCGTACGGAGTGCTACCGGAAGGCGGGCAGCAAGGACTTTCAGTCCATGGGGCCCTTCGTGGCTGCAATGTATGCAGCTACAGCGTCGGAAATGGATGAAGCTGTGAACGAATGCCGCCAAGTCAAAATAGTCGGTGGAGTTGAAAAGCCGGTGAGGAAGATGATGCCAGAAAGCATGCCATTGATGAGTTTCCCTTGGCTGTTCCATGACATCTTGGGAAAGATCGCAAATGGCAACAATTCTTTATTCAGCCAGAACACAGATGCCGCGATGCTGATGCAGAGAGAAGTGAAGCATACCCCACCAAAGAAATTTAGGGCTGATCATGGATTGCTGGATGAGGAAGATACTTTGGAGACTGCTGAAGGTGTGACACACCGGGGTGAGGTTCTCGAGCTGTTTGATAAGTTCATCGACTATGGTGGCGATCTGCGCAATGGGAGTCTGGATACCATGTCAAAGTCATCCCTTGCAAATTTCAGCAGTGATAAGCCGTCCAGTGAGGCTTCTGTTGCTTCCGTCAACGGTCATTTCTTTGAAGAGTCCGCCATGGAGCTTCCGCCCCTCCCACAACAAGAGCCCCAAAAAGATAGCAGCTCAGGCTTTGGTACAGATGATCTTGCAGATATTTCTGCCAATGATAGAGACATATGGAGCTCGACGGAGAGTGGCAGCGGCGAGTTAATACGCGTGTATCATGACAACGAGATGGCCCTTTCAAGTACAGAGGCGGTTCCCCATGATAGTCTGCTGTTGGATTTTGAAGTCGAAGCTGGGAAGCCAGCGAAGGCTACGGTCGAGTCTAGCTCCAATTCGAACGCTTTGGCGGAGATGGCGGAGATGAAGATGGAGATGGAGAACATGGAGAATGAGGAGGAAGCAGAGGCTTTGGCCCTAAGCCGGAGCGAACCCACCACCGGAACACCTGAAAATGAAGCGGCGAAGGGAGCCAAGAATCCCACGGCAACAGACACCTTGACTAGAGACATCAATGCACCTAACACCACAAGCCCGAGTCCAAACGGAACATGTGTGTCGGCTCGTACTAGGTTTTCATATCAGGCCGACAAACCCAGTAACCACAACGTGGAGACACTACAGGAAATGTCTGAAGAAGAGGAAGTCGAAGAGGTTGTGATAGAGATGGATACGCACACGTCGTTGCTTGATCGGTTGGCAGCGCTCAACGCGAGTTGACCGGGGAGAGGGTTCTGCACGAGCATGGTTTAGTGCTGGCTAGCTGGAGGTGCTGTGTGCAGGAGGAGGATTTAGTATCAAAGGCTTGACACAACACGGGGAAACTCACCGAGGAAGTCATGAAACTTGGTTACCAAAACTAGTCTGTGGGAACAGCCACGATTACCTTGGCTCCTACCTAGACTGCCCGCTTAGATAGCAAGAAGTTACTTACCTTAGCCATTGCTCTGCTTTCACTTACGATGGATCTGGCCCTGTACATACCCACGCTCTTAAATAGCCCCATATCATGTATCACCTTCCAACTTTGCGGCAGCTCCCTGCCTTCCCACTTCCACATGCCAAGCAACTCAACCTACAAAACTACTCACTACAGAACCAGCCCCTACCCCTCCAACAATGACGCTTGTCACACTAGCTGATAAAGAAACATCCATCTCCCAACCGCTCCCCTCCACCTACTCTAGACTTTACCGTAAGGCCGGACAGACTTGAACACGACAGGGCTGGAAATGCATATTAGTGGAAGGAGTGTGTTGGATGTTGAGACTGTGATAACAGGTCTTGAGGAACGGGAAGGTGGGGACGTAGGATGGGTGGGACGAGCACGGGAGTGTAGAGGGGGAAGGGGATGGTGGATTGTGGATTGAAGGGTGGTCGAAGGAAGGATGAGGGTGTGCTGGGATAGACGCTGATGGCAATGCTGACTCTACTGCCGCACGGGAATCAAGGCTGCGATCTGGTGAGTGTGAGCCGCGTCTCAACGTAAGCGCGTCAGGTCGTTCAGTCGTATGCAAGGTCGATTGCTTTGCTGTAAGCATCTTATGGGCTTTGAACATGCGTTGGTTTAGCGGTCGAGCGAAATATGGTATAGAACAACACACGGCTATTCGAGAGCGTGAGCGGTTACCGAGGCGTAGGTTAAGCAGGCCGTTGAGCGGCCTTATGAGAGAGTTAATCCAGGATAGCTGAGATCCGTCGTCCAATAGGGCTCGAGCACAGCTCATCACATATGCACTTGTCCATTGGAAGCACCAAATATGAAGAGCCTCTGCCCTTGCCAAAGCACTTCTGTGATTCTGCAATATGGTCTTTCACCCCCACCCTACTCGTCGTTCCCCACCATTTCATGCTTGGTTCGCTGGCCCCCTCGCCCCCTTCGGTGTTCCAATCTGAAATCCATTCTTGAACTTCCTTGGCACCTCCTTCATGCTGCGCATTCTGCCCGTTCCTGTGGTCTTTCTTCTCTTGGCTTTCATGCCCCAGTTATCTATGTGGTGTTAGATTGGATCCCGGCGTTTCTGAGGGTTTTGGGGGGTTATAGAGGGAGGAAGAGCATACATTGTCGGATCTTAGCTGCTGGATAGCCGCATGAGGAACAGGTGTGTTTTTGGATATGAAGGGAACGGCGGCCTATGTAGCTCACGAAAGACCGTTAGCCAAGTATCCATGCCCAAGGTTAAAGCTCAAATGGCTTCGCGTGATTGTGGGCTTCGTGAAGGACAGCGGGAGAGTTGAGGACATACCGCAGCGTCTGCACAGCGTGTGCGTTTTGTTGTGGCGCTTCCCGAAGGAAGAGGTACCCTTTGCTATTGTAGCCCATCAGTAACTGCCCTCATCCTATCTGTTGCGATCGCTGGGACTGGGGGACGTACTCATCTTGGATCAGGGTATCTGGTATTGAATGTCAGCGAGTACGATCTTGTGGAATTGACTATTGAGAATACTGACCCTTTACTGTCGATAGGGTGTCGTCAATTCCGTTGCTAGATTGTCGTTGGACGTTGAGGTTCGTGATGTCGAAATTCGCTTAGCGGGCTAAGTGTGGGCAGGGACTTGAGGGTCTAGCCCTGAAATGATTTCAGTTTGATTAGCGTCAATTTTACTTCCAATTTCCCAATGCTCTTTTGTGAGGAACAATTCTTGTGGTAATTCGTTTCTTCATGTACCAGTAAGCCTTAGATGCTCTTTCACAAATACAGATAGTTTTCCCAAACACAAAAATGTTTTCTCCCATCCTTCCATCCCGAAATATAAACCCCGTCGACTCTATTGGATAGCCCTAAGCCCCCGCACATCACTCCCTTCCATGCCATCGCAACCCCAAATCCCTCCCCTTCTATCCGCACATCTCTCATCTTTGCCGTCAGCCGGCTCCTTGACGCTTTTAACCTCAGTCCTTAATGCGTCAGCAAACTGGCTCGTGCTTAGGTTTATCTTCGCAGTACTGAGAGATCAGACTGCGCATGATGAAGATGGGGGAGAAGTACGAGTTATACTGGTTAGCTGGCTGAGGGACTGGGAGGGTTGGAGGGGCGGAGGGAGAAGGATGGGAATCGACTTCCAGAAAGGAAATAAAGTCATCTTTGTTGATGGCTTGGGAGAAAAAACAGGGATCCGAGATGGAGGGATTGAAGTAGTAGAGAAAGAGATCATAGCTGCGATTGCGATTGCGAAGGCACAAGGCTGCCGCGTGCAGCTGGTACTGGATGGGTTGGACTTCCTGCTTGCAGCTACCAGCACGGGGACGATGGAGATGCTGGATATGGTCTACGAGCTTAGAGAGGTAGAGTCCCCCTTCTCCGATGAAACATTCGTCAAACAAGCTGCTGATGACATTCTTCAACAGCACGTTCACGCGACCATTGTAACGGCATCCGCAGATTACCCACTTATGCAGGCGAGGAACACTCCGCTTGAAGTCGATCACGCGGCGTTTGTAATGGGGCTGGCGCACCAGGCCAGTGTTATTATGGGATTGAGAGGGCTGGATACGGGCGTGGCCAGGGATGTTAGTGGGGTTTTGAGGATTACGAGGGGAGGGGACGACAGGGATGAGGTGGAAGAGAAAGAGATTTTGTACTTCGTTGGTGGAGACGGGAGCGTGAGGGTCTTTGAGAGGGGTGCTTAAGGAGATATGCTATCGCTAAGTCATAGGCCTCGAAAAAAATCTGAAAATGCAAGACGACATATTAAAGGGTAGGAACCAAATCTACTACGTTACTGAAATAGTATTTGTTCATGCGAGGGAGCCTCACCTCGAATTGGTGTGCCCTTTTGATTTATGGTGAGCCATAATTCAGGGCATGCTTCGTCCAAGCAGATTCGTCTTACGGTCGTCCGAGGGGTCGTGAAGAAAATATAGCGTTATATGCTATAACAGTAACGAGATCACAATTATTTACAGCTTATGAGCTACAGTATTCGGCCAGCCTGAAACGTAGGTGAACGCCCTCTATCCTTTATAAATCACCGCTTTGCTGGTAAGGATACGACTCTTGGTGGCTTTGCCATTGCCCTTTCCTCGATCATTTCTCGTGAAACTGTAACATATCCTTAAAAACAGATTAATATTCCTTGTGTTCCTACATTGCGAGTCTTGTGTATGTGCTGATATTAGTTTAGTGGATATCTTGCTTTAATAGGGGCAAACGGTGGGCCTAGTGTCTTAAAATTGCTCCGGCTATGATGCAGCTTTCAATGCTAGAATAGTCGTTTTTTTGAGCGTGTGAATCTGGGACTGTCCATGGCAGTATTTCAGGTAGAGACTCAAGCGAAGAAATAAAGATTCAAGAGTTCCCTAGATCTTGGCTTTGCGTTGCGCTAACTTATCTTGTCGTGGCCTTCTGGACGTAAGTTGATGGGAGTGAAGAACAAGGACTGCGTTTGCTGCATATGTTTGGCAGAAAACGAGGGACCCCAAATGGGAAGCGATAAATTCATGTTAGGGCAAATATGGGCAGAATCCTAGGGCCACATTAAAACTGTTCCATAGCGAGTCAAGTGTGTGGATTACGCTAACCTGCTCCATGGGCATAAGTACCAACAAAATTGCTTCCATGTCAATAAGACGATCCGCTAGTTTGATGATTCCTGCGCTTCAATTCTGGTCTTAAGCGCAAGGAGTGGTCCTTTATCTTTTGTACTAGGTACCATAGCCTTCAGCAGACAGTTTTGTAAATCTATAACTGATATCAGTACTTGATTCGCCAAAGGAAAGGACGACAAGCACTTACCGCGAATGAACTGATGGCGATATGATGCCATGTGAACGTCGACTTTCCCAGTGATGACAATATTTTCGACCAAAGATTCGCACACACCGATGCTCCTGAGACTCTTATCGACCTCTTCGAGGTAGTTTCGAACTGGGGGGTGGACGATGTTGATATTCAGATTCTTGACAACTAAAGGATTACTTTCACTAAGATAAGTCTGCCACTCCTCCCAATGAACACTGTTTACTTGAAATGTGATTGATCTTGCCCGTCGAGCGTAGTTAGCGCAGGAGAAGGCCGTTGTTGTGGGAGGTACCGAGAAGAGAAAGTCGTTCTCAGAAAGAAGAATATTTAGTACTTCATAGTACAACATCCAGCACGTGAACATCATGTCAGCATGGACACCATGAAAGGCCTTCCAACTAACAAGAGGATTTCCGTAAACTCTTGATGGACATTGGAGGGTTTCATCAGCTATGAGGAGTGGCGCCAAGATCATGTGTCGTATTTCAGCTGGGAGACGTAGTAATTGTGACGGCTCAGCCGCATTTTCTTCCAGTCTAGCTGGAGTAGGCATTGTGGAAGTAAGGTACTTTGGCCGCAGTCCAAGAATGTGGCTATGTTGCAACGCAGTGAAGACAAGTCGATGGTAATTGAAGCAACAGCGGTGGGCTATTGACTTGAATTCTGCCGGTAAGGCACCCAGCACCTGTTACTTAAATGGATACACGTTCAAGGAGACTTGCCGCCTAGCCCGAGTAAGGTAATCTACTACCAAGTCAGTAGCTCAGCCCAACTTATAGAAATGAGGATGTGGGCTCCCTCGCTTGTTTGACGGCTGGCGCTTGTTGCGTCAGCTAGTATCGTTGATTGTGCCGTTTTTTTTGAATTTGCCGAGAGCCCATGAAAATTAGCGAATCTTCGAAAAGTGCAAAATAAGAAATCAGATTTGTAGAATCAACCCCACTGCTCCCTCAGTGCTTCATATGTAGTATATTCAATGCTGTATATGTAGTATATTCAGTGCTCTATATGTGGCCCATCCAGTGCCCCATATTTGGCCCGTCCAGTGCCTCATATGTGACTCATCCAGTGCCTCATATGTGACCTACCCAGTGACTCATATGTGGTTCATTCAGTGCTTCATATGTAGTATATCCAGTGCTTCATATGTAGTATATCCGATGCTCCATATATGATCTATCCAGTGCCCCATATGTGGCCTATCCAGTGCTTCATACGTAGTATATTCAATGCGACCTACCCAGTGCTTCATATGTAGTATATCCAGTGCTCTATATGTGATCTACTCAGTGCTTCATATGCAACCTACTCAGTGCTCAATATGCGACCTATTCAGTGCCTCATATGCAACCTACTCAGTGCTCAATATGCGACCTATTCAGTGCCTCATATGCGATCTATTCAGTGCTTCATGTGCGATCTATTCAGTGCTTCATATGCGATCTATTCAGTGCCTCATATGTGATCTACCCAGTGCTTCATATGCGGTCTATTCAGTGCTTCATATGCGATCTATGCAGTGTCTCTTATGTAGTCTACTCAGTGCTTCATGTTCGATCTACTCAGTGCTTCATATGTAGTATATAAGATCTATTCAGTAAGTCGCATAAGAGACACTAGATAGATCACGTATGAAGCATTGAATATACTACATATGAAGCACTGGATAGGTTGCATTGAATATACTACGTACGAAGCACTGAATAGGCCACATATTGGGCACTGGATAGATCATATATGGAGCATCGGATATACTACATATGAAGCACTGGATATACCACATATAAAGCACTGGATATACTACATATGAAGCACTGAATGAACCACATATGGGTCACTGGGTAGGTCACATATGAGGCACTGAACGGGCCACATATGAGGCACTGAATAGGCCGCATATGAGGCACTGAATAGGCCGCATATGAGGCACTGAACGGGCCACATATGAAGCACTGAATAGGCCGCATATGAAGCACTGGATATACCACATATGAAGCACTGAATATACCACATATAAAGCACTGAATATACTACATATGAAGCCCTGGGTAGGTCACATATGGAGCATTGGATAGGTCACATACGAAGCATTGGATAGGTCACATACGAAGCATCAGATATACTACATATGAAGCACTGAACGGGCCAAATATGGGGCACTGGATGAGCCACATATAGAGCACTGAATATACTACATACAAATCATTGAATATACTACATATGAAGCACTGAGGGGGCAGTGAGGTTGATTCTACAAATCTGATTTCTTATTTTGCACTTTTCGAAGATTCGCTAATTTTCATGGGCTCTCGGCAAATTGAAAAAAAACGGCACAGGTTTCGCAATCAACGATAAACAGGCATTTTGACGTCGTCGCCCTTTGTGTGTCCCTTGAAATTTGATTCTCCCTTGCGTGATAACTCATGGCGAATCTTTCATGGCTGCCAAAAGTGTCATTACCAGCGTACATAGCGGTTTGTGTAGAGGTCCTTGATTACAGGTAAACCGAGTTCAATCTACTTCTTGGCTGACAAGATCGCTGTTTTTGTATGACGGCCTTGGTCTTGAGAGAGCGAAATCTTGGGGGAAAATTGGAACGAGGCTCGGGAGGGAGAAAACCGAAGAACAATCGCTGCAAATACCACTGTGTATGGGAGTATCGGATGATAATTTAGGTGCGAAGAAGGCTTTGGAGATGGGAGGCGAGACGTGTGGTGGAATTGAGAGAATTGTAAGAGCAACCCACTGTCCTTGGTTATTGTTCTGAGAAGCTGCTCACTCGATGCTTTAATTTTTGCCGATAAACATATCGATTCTATGCTGAGTTCCTCTTTACGTTAAGTTGTTCATATCGAGTAGAATTCGGGAGCCTTTTCAAGGTTATGGTGTTAGGGTTTACTCTAAGAATCTTACCCCATTATCTACTCTTAGGTACCGTTCCGTACCCTTCTTTCCAGGAAGGAGGAGACATAGGCACAATCGTGTGGTCATGTATTTCGCCTCGAGAAATATGTAGGGTGGTTCAAAGGGCTGTCATCTAATTGTGATATCTCTTCCTACCTACTATATCTACATTGGTCGCTCTGTATTAGTAGTTGCTTATGTACTTGGGCTGTCACTGGACCGGGGCATTTTTCGGTGTTACTGAGTCCCTATGGTTAATTCAGACGCTTATTGACGACCTGAGAGAAACCTTACTACTAGAAACAGCTATTTTTCACAGATGGCAAATATGTTGTGACTAATGCACTGTATAGATCCCTTATTCGTTAAGATAGACCTCACCTCCAAGACATAAACCCCCTTTCCTAGCGAGATTCAGATATCAGAGGTTGCATTCCCAAAAATATGTCTAAAACGCGGCTAGTCAACAAAGTTACAAAAGCCGAGGTCGGAAAACTTGCCCAAGCAGCCCAAGTCAGAGACTGGAGGATTATCTAAGGATAACGACGTCCACTCTGCCATTCCCATCCATGGTTAATATTCAATATCTTATTTGACTAATATATCTTATAACAACCAATTTCTAGGATTGATATATCGTTGTGCAGACAGGAATGTGTTGGGTTTTCAATTTGGGCTGGACATAGCAACACCAGAGGCATTGACGGGTCGGTCAAGTAAGTCGGAAAAGATTCCCGACATTGAAACATATGCGATTACAACTTCACTATACCACAGTATCATTCAGCAAAAGGTCTGGCCATTATGGATCAGGTCGTCGACCATGATAAGTATCATCGGGTCAATTCTTTTTGTGCCTGTGCTCTATGTTCTTCCCTCGAGATACTCTTGTTATCTATACTTCGAAACCGAACCTACTTAGTAAATATACTCGCTCAAGAAACTCTTAGTAATATTGATCCGCTTAGATATCTAGATGGGGGATATGTAATTATCTGCAACGGAATGGCAAGACTACCATCTAGACTAACAGCCACTACATACAACTTTTACGGAGACAAGTCGGTGTTTGCTGGCCTTGGCTCCTTTTGGTGAGTGTGTTAGATTACTACTTGTCTATTCTCAATGGATTGAATAGTATATATCAGGGTCACATGTGTCGACAGCTCTTTAAAGGGGCTTGGAAGTAGTGCGTGCGATATTGAAGCACATGCAGAGATACTTTTCGCATTGGCTACAGCGTGATTCAGTAAACAGGATTGGCTGTACAGTATCTTTGGTTAGATATGTAGTCTGTGTAGAAGCTAGAGCAAAGAGTCTACAGAGCCATGGCTATTCTTTAATGCAGCTAATCTCCCGTTGACCATCCACCTCCTCTCTATTTAGAAGCTTCGGACCTCAACTACGCAAATTGCACCGACCCGCTCAGCCCAGCACGATGCCGCCATTATGCCATGTAAAATCTCTTCAAACCCTTTAGGGTCGCAAAAATCAATGACCTTGGAGAACCGAGCATTATCGATCTTCACTGCAAGATAGTTCGGTATGGTATTTGGAAGATTGGTGATTCCCCATGCCTTCAGAGTTGCACTGAAGAACAGGTCTGCGGTGAAGACTTCAGAAAGCGTTCTCTGGAGGCTTGCCAGGGTCGAGGTAATGTCAATAACAAAATGTATAACCGTGCTGTTCATCAATGCGGAAGATTCAATGATTCTAGCACCAGTGTTGCCTATTATTTGGCTCGCGCTGTCTGGATTCGTCCTCTTTGCAGACTCTGAACAAATAGACGTTTTCAATTCTGGTGTAGAGCTCAAAAATAACTGGGGACCTTTCCCGTATTCTTTCTGAATCGACCGTTGAATCTCTATACGAGGCTCCGGCTTTGCTTGAGGGTAATTGAACCCAAGACGCACACTGGTAAACGTTAGAAATCTTTCACTGCTTTAGACAAGCCCTTTAATCGTACCACTTTGATCCAAAGAGCTTTCTAACTTCTGCCCTTGCAAGTTTCTGATCTCCTGGATGTAAGAGCTTATACTCCGTGCTGTGTATCAGTGACTGTAAGACTCGTCTGGATCCTTGCAAATGCATCTCTGTTGCAAGGACGACTTCTCGTACATTTTCCTCCTTAGGCGAGGTCTCAGCTCCGACAGCAGCGTTCTCACCTGCTCCCAAGCTTTGGTCGACCTTGCTTTCGAGACATGAGTGAACGATAGCCAATAGACGCGGACGAAGACCAGTGCTGGATGGCTTTGATGTTCTTGAATGCTCCTTTTCCGGAGTCAATGTAGGGTCACAAAGTCCACCACCGTAAAATATAGGTGTTCCTGATTCCTCTTCCTCCATGGCATCGCTCCCGGTGGTAAGCGTTTGTTGCTCGTCCTTCACCGTCGGCGACCGAGGAAAGAAGGTCGGTGACTGAGGAATTTCCTTCTTAACGTTTACAAGCTCCCATTCCATGTCCACGACAGAAGACATTACGGGGCCACAGTTGATTGTCGAGGGGTTGCAGGAGATCGTTGACAAGAGCCACTAAGATTGTGGGGGTTTTAGGAAAGCCACTTGATGAGTTATATGCTTTGACACATCTATCAATATTCTCGTAAAAACAGTATGTTGTGTTGCAAGATATCTATCTTCATTAGTGTGGTCTTGTGAGGCGCATTTTCATATGGTAAGGTGATGGCAGTTAAAAGCCGTGTGGTTGAGTCTTGCTTCACATTTCAACACCCATGGCTGCACTATGTATCAAGCTCAGCTTCCTGGCTGTACTCTATCCGTGAGGCTTTAGCAGTTGATAGAGTGTTCATTCCCATCACCTGAGAAGCGTGCCTCTGAGCTGTTTGTTCGCTCGTCTTCTTCAAATTGTATTGATAAAGTCGCAAACAACAGGGATTTAAAAGGTATATGGAACTGACAGAAAATCTCTCCACAATTGCTGCCCTCGATTTATGAAGCTTTCATGACTAAGAGTCTACAATCCTTACGGGAAAAGGCCAAGAAATCGGAGATTGATAGTAAACGAAACAAATTTGGAAACAATCGAAGGCCGTGTGAACAAGACGTCTCTACAAGGGACACGTTGCTCGGTCCCATGAAAGATTCACGAATGTCCCCTCCATCCTATTGGGACTTACAACACTGGCTTCTTCACACAGCAGCATGGCTTTCCCCGCGATTCTGCCAGAAGCTTATGCCAAACAATTGCGAATGTGGTCAAACATTCTCGAGAACGGATGTACAGCCCCGAAGCTACCTTACTAGAGGCAGCAAAGTAAAATCGGTGTGGTACAACACTGGGTAGTTACCGAGACCACGTAGGGAGTGTTGTCTTCTGTCCTACGCAATCGATTCCTACAAACATATAAGATCCAGCGTTGGAATATGGAAACCCAAGCCGGGTGAAAGGGATCATTGTGCCAACTTTGCAAAGCCGAAACAGCCGCGATAACAGACTCAGTATGAGAATGTGATAGGTGACTCTGTGATTTGAGATGAATGCGACATTCGAAGCCGCATAAAGTCATCTAGGTGGTTGACGATGTCGTTAGATGGGGTTTCAGACGAAGAGATGTCGGATGATCATGCCAAGGAACGCCCACCGCTGCGGCGGGGCCGGAAGCAATCTACAATCGATTATGCAATTCAGTCGCCAGGAGCAGTCAAGATCAATGTCAAAGGCGCTTTCATAGTCGAAGATGAGGCACCAGGTGCAGGTACTGAAGCTGAAGATGGAGCTCAGCACGACACAGACATTCGTTTGCCCAATCACAGCGCAGTTGTCAGCCATGTCGCCCTTGACGTGAGTTTTCCGCTGTTCTACTGGAGAACACAAGACTTGCCACTAACACTATTTTGACGGCAGATTGGTGGTTCACTTGCCAAGCTTGTCTACTTTTCTCGCGAACCGAACTCGAAAGAGCTGGGCGGACGATTGAACTTCGTCAAGTTCGAGACGGATAGGATCGACCAGTGCCTGGCATTCGTGCAGCAGCTCAACAGAAAACAGCAACCATTCGATGGAACCAGACCTGGAGAGTTATGCGTCGTAGCAACCGGTGGGGGTGCCTACAAGTACTATGATGAGATGAAGAAGGTCCTCGAGGTTGAGGTGTTTCGCGAAGATGAAATGGAGTGTCTAATCATTGGTTGGTAGCCGCCAAGCCATGAGAGAATGCGTTCATTTCCAGGCTGATCACGATACGCTTGTGATAACAGGCCTCGACTTCTTTATTACGGAGATCCCCTGCGAAGTGTTCACCTATAGTGAAACAGACCCAATGCATTTCGCGGAGACTCGAGCAGACATATATCCTTACCTCCTCGTCAACATCGGTTCTGGTGTCTCGATGATCAAAGTTTCTGGTCCGAGGCAGTACGAACGAGTCGGAGGTACCTCTCTAGGTGGGGGAACGCTATGGGGTCTTCTGTCGCTCCTGACAGGCGCTACAACGTTCGCCGAGATGCTCGGAATGGCCGAGCGAGGTGACAATACTACGGTCGACATGCTCGTTGGAGACATCTACGGCACCGATTATGGAAAGATTGGATTAAAAAGCAGCACAATTGCCAGCAGCTTCGGCAAAGTCTTCAAGATGAAGCGGCAAGCCGAAGGCGATGCTGAACATTTTGGCGGATTGTCGAACAAAGACCGAGAACAGATCGATGGAGCCAACGAGCCAGATCAGGCCTTCAAGGCCGAGGACATCAGCCGGAGTCTATTGTATGCCGTTAGCAACAACATCGGTCAAATCGCCTACCTCCAGTGCGAAAAGCACAACCTCGAGCACATCTACTTTGGCGGTTCATTTATTCGTGGCCACCGCCAGACCATCAGTACCCTTTCATATGCCATTAAATTTTGGTCGAATGGGGAAAAGAAAGCATTCTTCCTCCGTCACGAGGGCTATCTTGGCTCTGTGGGAGCCTTCCTTAAGCGTCAACCCAAGAATTGGGGACGGCGGAATAGCTTCGAGTGATACCTGGGACGTGCCCAGAAGTTGCAGCGGCCATTATTCAGAAATAAGGGAGGACAGATTCTTTGGCTTCCAAATATGTCTCTGCTGATTTCACTATACTTTTCGATCTGTCAGAATAAGACCGAGGCCGTGATCAGCCTTATCGATTGTCAGGAGCACCCCGAGCACCGAAATTTGCCAAGTCTGCATGTTCCCTCGTTTCCTGAGCATTATGTTCTACCGCATGATTCTCTTTCCCTCTGCTATCCTTGTCTCTTTTACCCCTATACGCTTCATCCTACTCATCTACTTCCTTCACCCGCAACCTTCCGCTCAAACCATCCCTTCGCAATCCCCACAATCGCCGGCTTCAGCACCGTCTTACTAATACCCACCTTCCGCATCTCCCCCTCCTCCTCTGCCAAACAATCCTGCACCACCCACCCCAAAAACCCTCCCATCCCCTTCAACCCCCTCTCCATCCCCATCTCCCCCATATACTCCCACCCCTGCATCAACCGATTCTCAGTAACAACCGCTTTCGCAAAATTCTCCGCCCGATGCCGATTCTCCATCGCAACCGCAGAGGGCGGAAGTTTGTTACTCTGGCTAACAGCAAGCGCGTCGCCTTTCGTCTTGAACCAAAACGCCGGATCCCCGCAGTACTCGCGCGCCTTCCACACGATCCCCTCCCCCATTCCCTCGATCCCAAACGTCCGCGCAAACGGGCAGGCTCGCTCCACCATGTCCGCTAGCGCTTGTACCGCTCGTTCCGAGCCATCGGCATCCTCGAGATTAAACGAGAAGTGGAAAAACCCCGCCCGGGAGATGTTATACACCCCCACCGCCTCGTCGCAAACACCCTTATAGTTTTCATCCAAAACCCACGCGCCGTTCACCCATAGCGACACAATCACAAAACACCGCTCCAGCTGCGTCAGCGCGACGCCCTTCTGGATGCCCTTGCCGCACCACTCCCCCGCGATGACCAGCGGGCTCTCTTCCGAAATCTCAACGACGACACCGGGGTTCAGCGCCTCGTACCGCGCAACAATCCTTCGGCCGAGTTCCAGGATCTGCGCTCGGAGTGGGAGCGCGAATGCCGCGAAGCCGCTGTTGTCGTCCTTGCCCGGGGCGAGGCTGGTCTGGTTGCGGGATTGGAGGCGGATTTCAGTGGAGGATGATGGAGAAGAGGTGAGGACGATGTCGGCGTGGGTGCCGTGGAGTTTGGTTGTGCCGACAAGGGAGAGGGTAAGGGGTGGGGGTGTTAAGAGTTTGGCGGCATACACGAAGTCGGAGGGTTTGTGAATTTTGGGGTAGAGGGTTGATGAGGGTGTAGGGGGAGGAGAGATGGTGGAAGGAGGAGGAGGGGAAGACATGGTGGGTGGGGAGGGCGGTGGGGAAGGCATTGATTGGATGGTTTCCTGAAGGGGAATAGATGGGATGAGTGGGCTTTTTATGTATGTGGGTTTAGTGGTTGGAAGGAGCGATTGAGTCACGAGGTTGGCTGGATGAGTCATCGAGCAAGTTCTTGAGGATCTTGGTATCTGATGCCGTATCTGTGTCCACAATGCGGTACGATTTCTTGCTGGACCTTGGTATGGGTTCAGTAGACAACTGCTGATTGAATGATGACGAGGGTAATCCGCGCCTTGGTTGACTTGACGAGAAGGTGGGATTTCTTATCTGTTGAGTGAAAATGCCTAATCGTTAGCAGGGGCGCTTCCCCTTTGTTATACCATTTCATTCCAGCCTTTAAGGATGATGGCGAGTAGTCTTTCTCTGGCTGTGGTTGACCGTTGGTGCTGTGTGGAAACGTTGTGGCTGGATTCTATAAGAATTGTTTAGAAAAGGGGATTTTGGCGCTCACAGTCGCAGAGAGCTGCTCTTTTAGGCGAGGATCGAGGAAGATAAAGGAAAGTAGGACATGATTGATGAACGGAACACGTAGTCGGAGGACGAATCGAGCAACAGTCGACTGAATGAGAGATGGAGCCAGAATGAGATTTGGAAAGGTTTCTGACTATTGAAAAAGAACGGTACGCTCGGAATCAAAAGTTTTAGTCCTCCAGTTAAGCAGCTAATGTGACATCCTGTTCTATGAAAACCGAAATTGACCCTAGTTGTTGTTGTTGTTGTTGTGGTCACATCAAAGTAACATCTGGTGTTCGACTATGAGTGCAGTCTTGTACTCAACCATTACCTTAAATGAGATCAAGTCTGGCTCCATTTCAAGCAGCACTTGTGCCATCTGCGAGTGGCCTCTCCGGCGGGCTTCCTGCAAAGCCGTGCCATACCACGTACCGCGTTCATCGAGGTCGGCCCCTCTTGCAATCAGCAACCGTACTACGTTCTCATGACCTAGGGATGCCGCCTCCTGCAAGGCAGTCCTACTAGTTACAGCCCCCTCGTTGATATCGGCTCCAGCATCAAGAAGCATTCGCACCATCTCCTCATCACCAAAGGATGACGGCCCCCGTAGGATAGGGGCATAGAGCTTGCTTTGGGCATTGACGTTAGCTCCAGCATCAAGCAGCATCCGCACTGTTTCCCGATGGCCTTGCAATGACGCCCCACACAAGGCATTACCGTATCTATCATTTTGCGCATTGGCGTCGGCTCCCCTTGCGATCAGCAGACTGTCACCCATGACAAAATCTATAAACCTGTAGGCAGGCGTATTCAGCAGGCGAGACTAGACGCTTATCGGGATTGGAATGAGTACCATAGTTTGATTGCTTTGGAACACTTCCTCGAGCCTAATGTGAGAGTGCATTTCCCGAACATGCAAGGGTGCGTTGCTTGCCAGCCATCTGGCCCATGACTCTGCATTCAGAGGAGTCGGTTCGTCTTCGAGGGAAACTGCCAGGAGAACTCTATAGCTTTGATGGAGAGAGCGCGCCGAGGCTAGGCTTGACGTAGACGTGATGGGCGATGTTCGGGTTGTCAAAGAGGGATAGGAGCCTTGAGAGGAGTTTGAATAAGACGATGCACTCGTCGTTCCGGAGAGCGCGTCCGGCATTGGCGCAATGCAGATGCTAGGTCTACCATAACCTGTTATAGGAATGTACTGAGGGGTATTCTGTAGGCGATCCTTCGAATTTAGGATTCATTCGTAGAGCTGAGCGACTGTGAAGGGCTTGGAGCGGAAAGATTGCAACTGAATCATCATATTTCGAGTGAAAGAGTGGTCGGGTGAGCCTCCTGCCATTAATTCCTTGCCACAAGTAGTGAGGATCTCTGTAGTTGCATCGGCAGTGATACGTCCAGCACTCCCGGCATAGCAGCAGTCAAGTAAGATCAAAGTATCACAAGACGCTCTAGTTAACATTGTCTGAATATCTGACCAAACCAATGTGCGGCTGTTGGGCTTTAGATTCCTGTAGTGGGTCAGACGAGCAGAAAATAAGCCAGTTAGAAGATCCTTAAGCAGTCCAGATGCTTTTGTCACTTAAGCCGTGACTTCCATGGCCTGCATAGTAGACAATGAACAGTTTTCGGTCGTGTCCATGCTCTCCTTTGACCATGCTTGCCTTTTGCTTAAGCTCGTTATCCGCTCTCTGGCTAGGTATTCTCCAGATTTCTGTTGTAAAATTGAATTGATTTTTCCATTGTCTGTCGAGACCATGGAGCTCCGTGGGGTTCTTGAGGTCATCGTCGAACCACACCAAAAGAAGAACATGGCCATTGGTGTACTGGGCCTCGGTTCATCTGTTCAATGGCAGACAGAGTTGAAACCTTGACCGAACTTTCCTGTAGCCTACCAGCGTCATAAGAATTCAACAGCAAAAGCCAATTTCGAGAGTATACCCCCGGTCCATCTGTTCAATGGCAGGCAGAGTTGAAACCTTGACCGAACGTTCCTGTAGCATACCATCTGTTCAATGGCAGACAGGTTGAAACCTTGACCGAATTTTCCTGTAGACCAGTGGGTTCTTAGGGAACACCGAGCTGCGGGCGACCATAAGATCCTGCTGGAAGGTACTCCAGCTCGAATGTTCAAAGTCTAGAGTTTGAGGCTGTGTCAAATTATCAACACACTCGTCTTCAAGTAGGTCCATGTTGGATAAATGGTTGGATGTTTCTGTTGGGAAAAGCGACCAGTAAATGTCTTGAATAAGGCATTGTCGTGCGGCTGTGTTCGAGAAGTGGTGGATGCCCACTGTATTCACGCAGCTCAGTTTCTCAATGAGATTTACCTTTTCGATTTCACAAAGTCTTCACACGATGCTTAGAACATTTACCCACATCGAGGCACACGACGCAAGTGGGCACAATACAATAGCCAGCTTGCTCTCTCGTCCAACATTTGGTACCCCATACTGGCCTCCGAGGGAGAGAAGTCGAAGTGGGGGAGAACCGAGATAGTGATTTTGTGCATCTGATCAAAGTAACTCAAGTCGTCTTAGAGTCTCCCTCTGTGCTCGACTTTACAGTACTTCGCTTGAGGTACAGTAGATAGGTACAGTAGTCCGTCCGCCCCCTGGCGCTTTCCGCTGTCAGTTGTAATGACGAGTGGTGGGGTAAACTGCGGGGTGGAAAGCTGCAGCTTTCAAATGCGATAGTTTCTCGCCGAGAGATCTCCTAACTTAGGGACGAAGCATTGGAAGGTCTATCCTTCCTCCACAACTTACGATTGTAACAGCATCATGGCACCCCTCAACGTCCTAATGGTATGCTATAAGCTCACACATTATACCGCCCGCCATGAGTTAATTTAAGTTACCAGGTCGGCACCGGCGAATACACAACCGGCTTCGTTGGTGGAGGCATGTCTGGCTCCGACAAGAAAGTCGGTGTCGTAGGACTTACACTCTTTGATCTGCGACGACGAGGAAAAGTGGGAAAGCTCAGCATGGTCGGGACATCCGGCACCAAATTCCCAGCGATACGTACGCCCACCACAGAGCAACCGATGAGACGACGAAGATAACAAAGCCCCCGAAGGTGAACACCTCAAGGAGAATATCTCGGCCGTTTACAACAACCTCGACACTGCCTTCACGTCTTTTCCTTCCGACACCACTTCCCGCGATCCAGAGGCTTACATCGCCGCCATTGATGCCCTCTCTCCTGGCGATGCTGTCACTATATTCACGCCGGATACAACGCACTACCCCATTGCGCTATACGCCATCCGTCGAGGCATGCATGTGCTCATAACCAAGCCTGCCGTGAAACACCTTGCTCATCATGAATCTCTCCTTGCCGAATCCCGCAAACACAACGTCTTTGTGTTTATAGAGCACCACAAACGCTTTGATCCGGCGTACGCAGACGCAAGGCACCGAGCCAAGTCGCTTGGAGACTTCAATTATTTCTATAGCTATATGAGCCAGCCGAAATCGCAACTGGAGACGTTCAAGGCGTGGGCAGGGAAGGATAGCGATATCTCATATTATTTGAATAGCCATCATATCGATATCTGCGAGTCCATGGTACCAGATTGGAAGCCTGTGAGAGTTACAGCCAGTGGGTCCAGGGGCACCGCAGAGGACTTGGGATGTGCGGCTGGCACCGAGGACACCATCTCTTTACTCGTGAACTGGCACAAACGTCAAGAGCCGGGGAGAGTAGCAATAGGAGTATACACGGCAAGTTGGACGGCGCCGCAACGAGCCGGTGTCCATTCGAATCAATACTTCCACTGTAGCTTCTTCCACAACCACCTAGCATAATGGTCCCGTGCTTGCTGATATAGAACTATAGATCTTGCCTCCCGAGGCGAAATCCGCGTCGACCAAGCCAAACGCGGCTACGATGTAACCTCTGATGCTGAAGGCCAGCTCATGTGGTATAACCCGTTCTATATGAAGTACGCCCCTGACGAGGGGGGCAATTTCAATGGCCAGACAGGGTATGGCTATATCAGTTTTGAAAAGTTCGTGGATGCTGTAACAGCGCTTAAGGAAAGACGAGTTACGTTAGAGGAGCTAGATGCGAGAGATTTACCGACGCTGAAGAACACCATTGCTACCACGGCAATTTTGGAGGCCGGAAGGAGAAGCTTGGATGAGGGGAAACACGTAGAGATTGTAGAGGGCGCAGACGGTTGGAGGTTAGGATGAACACCATGAGGTGCGATTTGCGCTTTCCCCAGTCCGGGAGTGGATCATGGGGGAATCGTTGCCCACAGTAGACGCATATATCAGCAGGCGGTGCCAAGCCCAGTATTGCTGAGTTAGAAGAGCCATCGTTGCTTGATGAGTCAGTGAATGTATGTGAAATGGCTTCGGGGTTGCTATTCAGAGTAGCGTATGACCGAGAATGATGAGATTGGGATCGCAGATGTGCAGAAAGCTCGTGACATTCGGCTTCGTAGTGTTTGCAAACCAGCTGTAGCAGAAAAAGCGAACGCTTTGCTTCTCGTGCACATGAGCCCTGAGTCAGGGAGGTCGGCCTGTATGAGGCAGCTCATCAACACCAGGATGATACGTACAGCAAACCCTGCTCTTTCTCGAATGGCTCCGATTTTGTAGCACAACAACCGCAGAAGAAGGTTGCCTTGCATGGATGTACCACCGAATTATCAATTTCTTTCTGATGCCATACATCATGTGTGGCAGCCGACGTGTTCCGGCACGGAATCTTATGCATAAGCGAGGACTCTTTCTCAAACGGAAAATCTTTAACAGATGCTACTGAGGAACTTCTTCGAGATAGGTTCGATCTCGTGAGAACGTCTGACTCTTGTGGACTGAGATCAAAACTGTCAAGATTTTCATTCAAATGCAATCGCGGACTACTCAGTGCTGTCTAGGCTTCTCATACTGCATGCGGAGCTATGCATATTCGCACATGAATATGTTTCAATTCTACCGAGCGCTTCGTTGTTTAATTTACGGTTCGCTGCGGACAACAAAGTGGATTGACCAACTTTATCGTCAATCGTCTGCGTTCCACGAATCGTTTGAAAGCCCAACGCCCTACCTGAAATTTAGCCTGGACGATTCAAGAGGCTTTATCAACTGTGACATATACCTCCCAAGTACAGTAAGGCAGTAACCGATAGCCTGCCTATGACATTCCATGTCACCACGTACGTTGCTCACCTTACTCTTGTTGACCGCGAGCCAGAACTAATGAACCAGGTCTTTGATCCTGCGTTCGAAGCGGGGCGAAGTGAATTCGTTATTCCTAGCCACCCGTGAACGTCTTTCGTACAATCTTCGAGCTGTATCTGTAGAGGAACAAGATTGAGATCTGTAGGTGAAGACGGCGTGCTATCAAGAAGAATTTTGACATCCTGTAGTACTTGAAGGAGAAGGTCTAGATCGTAGACAAATCGCTGAGCTGTTTTGGAAGCGGAGGCAACATTGGAGGAAAACTGTCTTAGCCTTTGTACACCGCTGATACTTTGAGCGGCTAGAGTAAGAATGCCTGCTATGCTCGCGGCTGCAGCGACAGCTTTCATATTACAAAGTCACCATCGTAGCACGGAGGTTAATTACCATTTAGGACCAGTACATTGTAGCAAAGTCCGTCTGGAAGATAGGAAACTGTGTTAAACACAATCTGGAGAATACATAGTGTAAAAGTAAGGCTGCTGTCGGTTTCGTGTCATTTGCAGCAGGCAGTACCGACCGGCGACTGGCTCAGACCCAGCAAGTTTTGAGGTAGATTCCAGGGGCACAGTAGGGAGTGTGATAAATCAAGGACATTGCCTTGATGCTCAAGAATCAAAGATTAACTTCGAAAAAAACAAATCCAAGTGCGTTGCTCAGGTAGAGCCTCCCTAGTTGCTCGACTCCGGGTACGCCTGGTACAAATGGGTTCATGGGGGCAGACAAACAGTAAGCACTGCCATGGTTTGCCTGAATACATTATGATACCGTGGGCACATAGCCTGACATTGGGTTATGCTGAATACTGAATGCATACCTTACTGAAGGTACCTTGGGTAGGCACGAAGAGGTTACTCTTGAATCGGCAAAGGTAGAATACGATCTTTGCCTTGGCTATCGTTGGGCTGTGGCGGGCTGTGGCTGGGGATGTGGCTGAGCAAAGGTGTTACTGTGTACGAGTACTTCCGTACTTCTAACGTGCTATGGGCATCTGTTCCATCATTCCATGCCAAGAGCGATGTACAGAGAGACATGTCATTCCAGACTCGTGGCCCTTCGTTGCCAAGGTAGATGAGGGTGGCTCAGAGGACACAGTCCGAGGGGGACTGCTGTTGACCATCATGAGTTTTTCCGGATCCCTGGAACAACTGGGCTCGGCATTAGAATATGTACAGCCGAAGCTCGCAAGTCATACACGTCTTGTTGATTACGCAATAATGCTGTCCTTGGCTGTCCTTGGCTGTCCTTGGCTGGTCTTGGCTGGTCTTGGAAAGTCTTGGGATTGTTTGTCTCTCATGCTCCGGGCAGTGCTGCTAACTTTGCGACATGCCTTGGAGAGCCGCTCACTCTGCCTCGAGGATACTGATCGTATGGTAGGTAGTCTAATCATAATGCGGTAGCAACGAAAGGAGATACCACTGCGGCATAGAGAATTCTCGCAGAAGCAAAACAGCTTCATGCATGATGCAAGAGAGAAGTTCTCACAGGTTTAAGATGATCGCCCCTAGCCGTTACCTAAGCGTGCTAAGGTACCTACGCACCTACGATATCCTAGGCTAGTCCTTAGCGTCGGCGCCTTAAGATTTCCGTTCCTCGGAACAGAATCAGACGATTGGCCCGCGTGCTTTCTTCAATACCACAGTAATCTGCTGCGTCTTCGCGCCCCACTGCTCGTTGATGATGGATGATGGCGTCTAGGAAATCCCATGCCCAGCTGGCAATCACGGCAATCATATGGCTGCCAATGGCGCCTATCAATACACTAATCAAACTGTATCACGTTCGAGGCCTTCAATCGGGTCTGGAGGTTCTTGGATACCTTCAAATCCCGGCAGGTGAAAGGGCATCGCCAAGAGGAGGGCTGTGCAGCAATCGCCTTCCTTGCAACGTAGATAACCTTGAATCCTCCTCGACGCCCCCCTTTCATGCTCTCATACAAGTCAACGACGCAGTATTGGGGTAAGGCGCTTGGATTTCGTGCATGTCAATCCTTATTATCTGTTGCTGCCTTGACACTTCATCCACCTTCTCTACGAGAGACCCATCATTGATTTCCGCCCTCTAACACGACTTTGATATGCATACTAACAATTTATTGGCCCCTCCACTACTTTCTGTTCCTGTGGTCAGTTCTCAATACAACCTTCCATTTGGTCTTGCTTGACTGAATATGTGGCAGCTTGATCAACACGACTCTGCATCTACGGCATCCTTTGAATCGGATTGTTCTACATCCAAATCCACGGGTGACCACCCCCGCCTCAGTCTCCAAGTCCCATCCTCACCCACAGCAAACTCATTAGGCGGCGACACGTTACGTTCCAGAGCGAGCTCTTTCAATTCGACAGCCGACACCGCGCGATCCAGAACAAGTTCCGATGTCAGAACATTACGTTCGAGGTTTGAAGGCGACGATGTGTCCCCCGAGGAGGCACTGCGGGCAGACAAATCAAACGAGAAGGACTTTGAGGCGGCCAACAACCCTTTTGCGTTCTCACCGGGCCAACTCAACAAGACACTCAATCCTAAGTCGCTGGCCGCGTTTAGAGCTTTAGGGGGCATCAGAGGTCTCCAGCGGGGGTTGCAGACGGATACCGTGGCTGGGTTGAGCGTGGACGAAACCTCGGTTTCCGAGAAAGTCAGCTTTGAGGAAGCGACAACATGTGCGCATACGACGGAAAAAGGTGTTGCCAGGCTACCTTTAAGACAGGATAGCGCCGTGACGACGCATGAGATAGCAGGACAATATCACGACCGGAAACGAATATTCAACGATAACAGACTACCCGCAAAGAAAACCGCCAGCATATGGAGGCTGTTCTGGAACGCCTTCAATGATCGAATTCTTATAATACTTACAGGTGCTGCACTCATTTCACTTGCGCTCGGAGTTTACGAGGCAGTGGGCCAGAAGAGGAAACCAGGCGAGCCACAGCCGCTAGATTGGGTTGAAGGGTTGGCGATAATGGTGGCCGTTGTCATAGTGGTTTTGGTCACTGGTCTCAACGACTACAGGAGAGAAAAGCAATTTACCGCGTTAAACGCAAAGAAAGATGACCGTCAAGTCAAGGCAATTCGTTCTGGAAAGTCAACGATGATATCGGTTTTCGACGTTATGGTTGGTGATATTCTTCACCTTGAGTCTGGCGATTCTCTTCCCGCCGATGGGATCCTTGTCAGCGGCCATGGTATCAAGTGCGACGAGTCTTCAGCTACGGGAGAATCTGACGCAATGCGGAAGACCGCAGGTCAGGATGTCTGGACGCATATGGAAGATGGAACAGCAACTTCAAAGCTGGACCCTTTCATCATCTCTGGTAGCAAAGTCCTTGAAGGCGTTGGGACCTACCTTGTGACGTCGGTCGGCGTCAACAGCAGCTTTGGCAAAATAATGATGTCTCTGCAGACTGACAACGAGGACACGCCACTGCAAGTCAAGCTTGCCGGTATGGCTAATTGGATCGGTTATATTGGGACGGCTGCAGCTGGGCTCTTGTTCGTCATCCTACTCATTCGGTTTCTCGTTGGGCTTCCAGGAGATACCGAAACTCCCGCCGTGAAAGGGTCGGAATTTTTGAACATTCTCATTGTCGCTATCACCATTATCGTTGTAGCTGTCCCAGAGGGCCTTCCTGTTGCCGTCACTCTCGCTCTGTCTTTTGCCACGAAAAGGATGCTCGTGGAAAACAATCTGGTTCGACACCTTCGAGCTTGCGAAACTATGGGCAACGCTACGACGATTTGCTCGGATAAGACCGGTACTTTAACCCAGAATAGGATGACAGTCGTTGCTGGTATGCTAGGTACTGGCACGCACTTCGCCCAAGACATTGGTTCTAGTGAGAAAAACACGGTTTCAACATTCTCGGCTGCATTTCAGCGACTATCGCCCAGTGTCAGGAATCTTCTGCTGCAGTCTTCTGCCATCAACTCTACGGCTTTCGAAGGAGATGTTGATGGAGAATCTACATTCATCGGGTCCAAGACGGAGACTGCCATTCTCACTCTGGCAAAAGAGCACCTTGGGATGGGGCCTGTGGCCGAGGAACGTGCTGGGGTAGAAATCGTGCAACTGATCCCCTTCGATTCCAATCGCAAATGCATGGGAGTCTTGATACGGCTCGCTTCGGGCGACTACCGCTTGCTCGTCAAGGGCGCTGCAGAGATACTGCTTGCGAGGACCACCACCGAATTGATCGACATCTCAAACGACACCCTAAAAGTACAAGAACTGTCTGAGGCCGCCAGGATCCAAGCTACTGGTGACATCAATGCTTTTGCTACCAAATCGCTTCGGACAATTGCCATGGTATTTAAAGATTTCCAGAATTGGCCGCCTCGTGGAGCTCATACCCTTGAAGATGATAATTCTGCAGCTGACTTTGAGGATGTCTTCGAAGACATGACTCTACTCGGTATTGTTGGAATACAAGATCCTTTAAGAGATGGTGTCTCACAGGCTGTAAAGCAATGCCAAGACAGTGGAGTGATGGTCAGGATGGTCACTGGGGACAACATAGTAACAGCAAGTGCAATTGCAACACAATGTGGTATCTTGAAGGAGGGTGGAGTCGTCCTAGAAGGGTCCAAATTCCGTCAACTGTCTGAAAACGACATGGACGAAATCTTGCCTCGACTTCAGGTTCTTGCTCGGTCCTCACCGGGGGATAAACGAGTTTTGGTGACCAGGCTAAAGCACCTCGGCGAAACAGTGGCAGTCACTGGAGATGGAACCAACGATGGCCCGGCCTTGAAAGCGGCAGATGTCGGCTTCTCGATGGGAATTGCAGGCACAGAGGTCGCCAAGGAAGCCAGTGCCATAATCCTCATGGACGACAATTTCTCTAGCATCGTCAAGGCCATTATGTGGGGTCGATCAGTCAACGACGCTGTTGCAAAGTTCCTTCAATTTCAGATAACCGTCAACATCACCGCTGTCGTCCTTGCCTTCATCTCCGCAGTTGCCTCTCCAGATTCTCATTCCGTCTTGTCCGCCGTTCAGCTTCTCTGGGTAAATTTGATCATGGACACTTTTGCTGCTCTGGCCCTAGCCACCGATGCTCCGACCGAAAAGATTCTCAACCGCAAGCCGACGCCGAAGCGCGCCGCCCTCATTACTACGAACATGTGGAAGATGATTATCGGTCAAGCAATTTATCAGCTCGTAGTTACGTTTGTTCTTTATTTCGCCGGTGCGACTATTCTAGGCTACAACGTCGACGCCAACGGTGGGGTTCTCCAAGCCGAACTCGACACCATGGTCTTCAATACCTTTGTATGGATGCAAATCTTCAACGAATTCAATAATCGACGCCTTGATAATAAACTCAACATATTCGAAGGCGTACTGAAGAATTATTGGTTCATCGGTATCAATGCGATCATGATTGGAGGACAGATCATGATAGTCTTCGTTGGCGGCAAAGCCTTTCAAGTGGTTAGGATCGACGGCGCACAGTGGGCGATTTGCATTCTGTGTGCCTTGCCTTGTCTGCTCTGGGCCGTGTTACTCAGATGCATACCAGACAGATACGCAGCAAAGTTGTTTGGTCTAGTGGGCAAGATCTGGCTTGCAGTCGCTCGCCCCGTCTTAAAAGTATTGGCTGTGGTCTTCAAGCCCGTCTCTTGGGCTTGGAAGGCCCTTCGAAGCTCTTTTTTTGCACCCACCAGGCGAGTTCTTCAGCGCACCGTGTCCAAAGCGTTGAGGAGGAACAAGGCGGAAAATACTAAGGCGCCTGCCACAGACGAAGAGAACCCACAACACATGGAAATGGCGAAAATCAGATCTGTACCGGAAACATCGCAGGAGCTGCCACGGCAGGGTCCACCTATTACGTTAACGACTGTAAACTAGCGACATCTTCTCTTTCGGGCTTTATCCGTTGTATAACTATTTGTGATATTATGATCTGGAACAGCATAGCGTTGGCGCAGCATGGAAAAGAGTGAACAGGCGTTGCATTTTTGGGGTGATGTTTGGATTTCTGTTGGGTCAGGGATTGGTATTGCATCAACAGGTCGTTCGTCGTGCATTATGATACCTCATGGTTAGCTCGCTTTGGCATGGCTTGAGCAGGGGGCTGGCAGATTTGATTTGCGTACGCAACATATGCGAGAGAAGGGTTTCTGCAACTCGCAGATGCGTGCGACATTCATTTGAGACAAGATCAACCCTTTTACAAAAATATGAATCTCACTTATCCGTGTCTCGATTCTGGAACACCACCTCCATGCAAGCTGGCGCACGTACCCGTTATTTGCGGATCTCATCTTGACTGTTTGCTGCATGCGTCCACTTGCTTCCTGCAGGTGGGGTTTGCTGTCCGTTGCCGTGTGAGATGAACAGGGAGGGAACGGGTTTGGAAGGCAGACACCTGCTTTATGAAGTGAGAGAGTTCTTTCTAGCCAATCCCAAGGCTCGAGATGGGGAATGTGATATGGAGTAACTAATCTAGAATGTGATCCAAATCATACATATCGTATATGTCGTTCGGAAAAGACTTGCATCAATGTGACAAGCCGCGAATGTGGCTACAGTGATCGAGATGCTCCTGGATGCAAGCCCTAAAGTAAGGTACCTTAGCGGAATTATGAGGAATGGCTCTACCGTAGCAGCACCGTAGTACTACCGTAAAATATTGTTACTGTAATTTCGAGTTACATCGCCTTTAGGCGGTCCTCTTAATGACACGTTATTATAAAATATACGCTTAGAATTTCTAAGCGACCTTGTAAAGGAACAGTTATGAAAATAAGCATATGTAAAATACAGTATCAGGTATCATGAACAATACCTGCATCATCCTCCTGCAATGCCTCTCCGTATTCACCCACCTTTACTCTGCACCCCCGCATCAACCTACCCATGGTGATCATGCGCATGGTGTACATGCAGCCCATGCGATGTGCCCCCGTGTGGAAATTGGCTGAATCGATCGATTCTGAGCTTGAAAATACAGAAGCGTTGATGTTGTCTGGAATACAGTCTACCCGAAGATAAGGCTTGGCAGTATTGTAGCAAGTTATCATGAAACTACACAGAGCTTCAGGTTCTACCGTAGCAACACGGTTCTATTTGATATCAGTGTATTATCTTTAAACGAATATTCAACTAGACTGTAAGAGTATCATTCTTTTTAATACTCGGTTATCATTTTGTCACATATATAATGAGCTACTGTAAGTCAGTATATACACTATAATACCGCCTTTAGACGGTAATCTGAACCATTACTGGATAGATACAGTTAAAGGAAACCATATATTTTCGCTAAGGTACTCTATGTTGTATTTCCGACACGGGCCGTCAAATGAGCTTTACCAGTTTGGGTCGATGACGTGATTATTACATCCGAAATCTGTACATCGAGACACGACTCTCGACGTGATCGAGGTCTGCCGCCAACATCCAATAAGTCGAGAGAAGCTCGTATGACAAAATTGTTACTTGCTTGCATGGGGCTTCTAACCATTGTTGATCATGATCGTTTGTTGATGAAATGACCACTCACACTCTGAGGTCTTCTGTCGCGTCAAAGATGGAGTTTTTAAAAAGGAGTTGAAGATGTAGAGAGAGATATTGGGGCGGAACTGGAAAATAGCCGACCGGCAGTAAGCGAAGAGTACCTTATTGTACTAAGGTACTTACGGAGTACGACTCACGCTAAGGCGGATAGTTCCCTAGGGCTAAGGTAACGGACTGTGTACCACAGTAAACATACAGTACCTTACCTTAGATGCTTAAGCTAGACAAGCTTTCGAAGGGAGAATTGGCTTGTGATTGGTCAATCAGTTCAGCCTCAAGGCAGACTCCAAGAGTACTTCCGTACGGAATACCTTACTGAAGTACGGTACCTTAGGTATGGTATTCTAAAAGGTAGTCACACGTCGTACCATACCGAGAATCACCCAAATGAATGGCTTTACCTTCCTTTACCTTTTTACAGGTTACCTTCTCCACTTACCTTGCCTTGTCCTTGGAGCGCTCTGTCCCCGTCCAATCACCAATTCTCTCTCTGCTGGTCCGTCTCATGAGTGACGGGAAAAGGGTCCGGGGCGTTGATAAAGCTCGACGCTCTGAGAGGTACGAAGGACGAGGGGGAGCTAAGTAGTACTCGTACTAACTTAGTAGAGGTAGCCAGGGAGTGCCACAACTCTAAATCCTTTCCGGGTGGCATGGCCAGTTTCGACTTTACCTTTATTCCCGCTCCCTGGCTATGCAACTTTGGTTCGGTGGCAGCACCCTGGCGACGATGACGTTCCAAGGCATTCCAGGTTTTTCCTTGGTCGCAACTAGGTACCCTAAAGCAGTAAGGTACGGTATACTACCTTAGGTACCTAAGGTAAGTTAGACGTCGCCAGTGTCCCAATGTCCGATACGGTACGATACGACGGTGTACGGTGGAAGTTTCGCGCATCCTGATATCGCCATCGCCATCGCCGTTCACCAATACTTCGAATTCACTGCCCATGTGTGACGCAATTCGCGCAACACGGCGTGGTGTGATTGGCCAAGACAACAACACGGTCGAATCTGAAAACACCATCGCTCCAGATGTGACATGGGCGGATGTCGCTCCGCTTTGTCCCCATCCAATCCAAACATTACCGTTAAGATACCTTACCTTACTGTTACAGTAGTGAAGCAGCAATAATCACAGGAGCTAGCTGTACCTTCTATTCCCTTCACCCACAAACCACGTGCTTCGCCCCAACACTTCTATTCACTGCATGAAACGTACCTTCTATAAATTTCTCGGCCCATCCCCCCCCCCATCCCCCCCCCAACTACAAAACTCCAGAGCAGCTTCGTCTTAAACCAAGAAGCAAACACCCACTTCGACAATTAAAGGCTCTTAATTCCCTCCTCAAAAGCCCCGAACACATCACTGTCCATTCTCTTTCTCTTTCTCTTTCTCTTTACCTTGCAACTCATACCTAGTATCATCTACCTCTAGCCGTCTCCGCCGAACCCCAAGATGCAGTACTTGATACTGTTTGTCTGCCTCTGGTAAGTTTGCCCAAGCATCCCCATCCCGATCCGAAACGACTTCCCGACTTACCATCCTCCACAACAACACAGGCTCTGGCGTTACACTCGCACCATCGTCAATGTAGTGGCCGCTTGGACCTACAAGCCAATTCGCCCTCGCTTCCCACCTAGTTTTACCTCCAAAGATGTTAGCGTGATCATTCCGACTCTTGGGGATAGCGACGAATTTCGCCGCTGCATCCTGTCCATTGCAGCTTGCAATCCCAACACCATCATTGTTGTCACCCCCAAGAAGAACGTGAATCGCCTTCAAAAGCTTTGCGAGAGTCTCAGTCTCTTCCACGTCAACGTCCTTGGAGCGCCCAAAGCAAACAAGCGTCTCCAGATGATCCAAGGCCTTAAGGCAGTCCAGACAGCCATTACGGTTTTCGCCGATGACGATGTCTTCTGGCCGACAACATTTCTGACCTATATGCTCGCACCTTTCGAAGATCCTGGTACGGGAGCAGTTGGCGGTTATACATGGTATTGGCCCATTTTCTCCACCTAGGTACCATAAGCATGACAGCTAATCTCTTCGCTTTTCTAGTCTTGAACGACCCGCGCATCCAAACTTCTGGGACTTCCTCAGCATGGCGTACCTCGAGCGCTGGAATTTTGAAATTAGCGCCACAGCACACATCGATGGTGGGATATCTTGTCTTTCTGGACGGACTTCTGCCGTTCGAACAAGCATTGTCCAAGATTCAACTTTCACCGAGCACTTCTCTGATGAGAAGTGGCTCGGCAATATCAGCCTCTTAGCAGCAGATGACGACAATTGCATAACCCGCTGGCTGGTAAACCACAATTGGCAGATCAAAATCCAATGCGCTCCCGAGGCCAAGCTAACCACCACCCTCGAGGGCAACTCCAAGTATCTCGAGCAATGCGTTAGGTGGTACCGAACGACGTGGCGTAGCAACTTCACCTCCTTGTTCCTCGACCGAGTCATCTGGAAGGCTCAGCCATGGTCGACCTACGCTCTTCATCTATCCTCGTTCAACCCACCGGCGTTGATCATGGACGGTACCCTAGCTTACCTCTTGATGAAGACCCTGGAGACCACGCAGGAGCACAAGTATAAACCTACCAACTTCAACGCATTCGGCGTCTTTGCCATCTGGCTCCTCATGGTAAAGACCGTGAAGCTCTGGCCTCACTTTTACCGCTGCCCATCGGACCTCAAGTTTCTCCCAGCCCAGATTCTCTTCAGCTACTTCCATGGCGCAATCAAGATCTACACCTTGTTGACGCTGCACACGACAAGTTGGGGCGGAGGACATCGCTCGTTTGTTGACATGGTAAATTCCAGCACCGAGAGTTCCATGTTGCAAGGATCGGGTTATGAGGCGCTGGAGCGGACTGGGGCCATGCATTACATCAAAGCTGCCACAGATTTCAAATCCGACTTGAAGAAGCAGTTGTTCATGCAGGGCAGTACTGATTGAGCCTGACCGATGATGAGAGTGGAAGGGATCGTATGGCAAACACTCTCCAGTCGACTTGAAATCCCACAACCAGCGCTTCAACAACGGACTATCCCACAAGGTCAGGGCGCTCATGTGCTGAAGCACACGTTGGGAGTACCTTTACTTCGGCTTCTAAGTTCTTTTAACGGTCAAAAATCATTAGCGAGGCGTGCTTTTAGGGAGTGGAATGGAAAGGACAAGATTGATACACCAGGTGTGCGACTGCTTTTTGTGAATGGCTAGGCTAAGGCTTGACCTGTACACGGAGATGGCTCATCATTAGCTTTAGAAATAGCAAGGAATTGCCCATTCTTCTCATTCAATGGATGATGGTGATGTGCTTTGGTTTGACGTGGTACATTGATGATTTCGATTTCTGAAACTGTGAGTCTTTGTAGAGAGGTCCTCGCGGTGTGCGGGTTTCTGGAATAGGCGCCCATGCCCTCTTGGGTTAGATTCGGGTTGAAAATAATGATGGAATGTAGATCGTCCCAGTGTACTGTGTACTGCACAAGTGCCAGTCTTTGTTTCAAAGTAATTTAATTAGAATGGTATTCTGCATTCGTTCACTTTCTCCAAAGCCTACCGTGCCTACCTACTAGTACTGTAACCCCTACCACCTCACCCCCCCCCCCCAAAACCAGCCTCCCTAGATCCCCCCGCCCCCGCCCCCGCCCCCGCCCCCCCCATCCTCAAACCCCCACAGCTTAACCGTCCGATCATGCCCGCAACTGCCCACCCACCGGCCATCGGCGCTCACGTCCACGCCCAGCACGTTTCCCGCGTGCCCCTGCAGCCGCCCGCAGAGCGCCCAGTCGTCCGCGCTGAACACGTTGACGCTCTTGTCGAAGCCGCTGCTCACGAAGAAGGCGCCGCTTTTCTTCGGCTGCGTGACTTCCCCCGTCGCGGCGTCGGTCGTGGGGTGCGACAAGGGTGACGCGGGCGGGGATTTGAACCAGCGCAGATCGCTGACGACGCCCTTGTGGGCGCCGACGCCGCCGGTCCCGCGCACCATGCGCACGTCCCAGCATTTGACCCAGCCGTCGCCGGAGCCCGAGAGCACGCGGTGCGCATCGGGGGACCAGTCGAGGGCGTAGATTTCGCGGATGTGCCCGTCGAGGATCATGACGGTGCGGCCGGTGCGGAGGTCCCAGATGCGGCCAATGCTGTCGAGGCCCGCCGAGGCGAGCAGGGAGCCGTCGCCGTTGAAGGAGAGGGCGTACACTTCGCGCGAGTGGCCTTCCTGCAGGAGGAGCTCGGTCGTGGTTGCGACGTCCCAAAGGCGCCAGGTCGTGTCGTAGGAGGCGGAGGCGAGGTAGGCGCCTGAGGGGTGGAATTCGATGCGGCAGACGCGCGCGGTGTGGCCCGAGAGGGTAGAGATGGGGGTGGATTGCGTGAGGGACCAGAGGTGGATATTTCCTTCTCCGCCGCTGGAGGCGAGGTTGACGCTGTCGGCCGAGACGGTTGTGCCAGGGAGGGTCGCGCCGGGGTACCAGGATATTCCTCCTACACGATCGGTGTGGCCTCGTAAGGTTTTGGTCTCTTCGAGATTGGGTACCGAGAGGAGTTTTACCCCACCGCCCCAATTTCCGGCCGCAATGGTTTCGCCATTAGGGCTGAAGCGGGCGATACTGACAGGGCGGTCACCGGCAATTTGGGAGCCGAAGAGGGAGAAGTCAGATAGGCGCTCTTTCAGGGCTTTGCGATGTTTGATGTGGGTGCGCAGGGGGATGGTGGATTCGAGCTTTTGGCTTGCGATTCGCTCCTTGGCTTTTGGTAAAGAATACCGAGCTATTGCTCTCCTGGCTTCGAGCAATTCCTGTATACCTTCTGTGTAGAATTCCTCTTCTTGTTCGCCTTGCGCAGTAGAGTCTTGCGCGACTTCACCCATCTGGACATCGCCTTCGCCATCTTCGCCGGCCTCGAGCTCAGCTCGCTGGGTCAAGAGTTCTCGTAGTCGGTCTCGACGGTCGCCTGGGCCTTCGCCGAACAGCGTAACGGGCTCGCCGATTTCGCGTAATTGTTTTCGAACGCGGCCATCGTCCGTTGGAACTGCTATTGCTGCTGCGCGCCGCCGTCGAGAAAATTGGGACAAGATCGCTGAGGCTTTTTCGGGGGCAATGCCCGCAATGCCAGAGGGGAGTAGGTAGTCGCGATCGATAGCTGGTAGACGTTAGCTTGGAAAGAGGCACTTCAGGAAGAATAGACATACGTATGTTTGCAAGATCCACCCCCTCATTGTTCTGTCACCTCGAGCCATCCCATCAGCCGTCGCTCCCTGTATGGTTTCGAGCTGGGCTCTCCAAGTGGAAGGCCCGTATTCCTCTGAGAGACGATATGAACATTGCTGCATAGAATGGTGTATATAGCGGCGTGATGGTGGCTTACCTCGGGGTTATCCTCTTCAACGTACGCTTGTCTCGACGGGTGCATCATGCTTGCGACGGCGTTCGTGTGCTGTTAGGCGCAAGGGTGAGCCTGATGCGCAAAATACCCTGCCGTGAAGAAGCTCGATTGCTGGCTGAACTTACTGGTTGTGATAATGTAGTGATAACATTACTTTATTGATGAGGCCTGTAAGGCGGCTAGGGTGTGGGCTAACTTTGTTCATCAATTTATCCTGACGCCCCTGACGCTCGCCCAGGCCAAGGGTAACGTAGTCTTCGACGCTACTCGAACGGTACAGAGCTACGACAACATAAATCAGATCTGATAACTTCGCTGAATGCCTATTTTGCAAAGGAAGATAAATAAATTTCGGTAAATCCGTATGTGTAGAGCTACATTGTTTTCTCCTCCAAAACCTCAACAATAATCTGCCTATCCGAGTTAACAGGTTCCTTGACCAACTCCATCTTCGCATAATCCAACGCCGTCATCTGAGTCCCCTCTTCCTGAATGTCAAGTCTCGCTTCTCTTTCTATAAACAACTTCACCGCTTGAAGATTTGCTTTCTCCACCGCGAAATGCAAAGGCGTGCGACCGTGATTATTACGTGTATTGATATCGACGTCGTGGGCAAGTAGTATCTCAATACACACCACGTTCCCACCGGAGCCAGCAGAATGCAAAGGAAGACTGCCGTTCGAGAGACTTAACGATAGATCAACTCCGTAATCATCACAGAGCAGACGCAAGATTTCTGGATGACACCGTGCTGCGAGATGTGATACTGTCCAGCCAGTGTCGTCCTGCCAGTTGTAATCTGCCCCATACTCGAGTAGGACCTGTACCATAACCATGGAACCTTCCTCTGTTGCTGTGTGAAGAGGAGGCTCCTTTGAAGACTGTCCGACATCACTCAGAGCGTTGACATCAGCGCCAAAATTAAGCAACAGCTTCAACAACTCCCCTTCATCGTGCGTGATCGCTTGATACAGAAGCGTTCGATGAAGGTAGTTATTCTGTAGAATATTATGGTTTGGGTTGGCACCGGCTTTCAGAAGCTCTTGAGCTGCTGCAAAGTTCCCTGCACTGATCGCTTTCGACAGCGGTGTATTACCCTGATGCTCAACCTCGATATCAGCACCAGCAGCCAGGAGTTTAGCCATGATAGCAGGATGGTTTTCCTTCACGGAAACGTGTAGAGCGGGAGGATGTATCCGATCCTGCAAATCAGTTCTAGCACCTTTGTTCAACAGTAAATCGAACATCTCGATGTCGCCCCGATACGTAGCCGCAGTCAACGGAGTACTGCACACAGGGATACGCCATGAATGCCACCGTTGTCCAGGCTGTTCATTGACATCAGCACCACGGTTCAAGAGTAATTTGACTACCTCGTAGTGCCCGCCGATGGCTGCAGCCTGAAGAGGCCCACCATAAGAACCGTCGACAAATTTGATGTCGGCTCCATGCTCCAAAAGCTGATTGACGATGTTTATGTTGCCATGATGTGAAGCTTTCTGCAGAGCTGTTCCATCCATACCACATGCATTGACATCTGCACCATGCTCTAAGAGCAGAGTTATGATAGAGCTAAACCCTTTCTCGGCGGCACTTTCTAGCGCGTATCTTCTGTCCGAGGCCGCATTCACATCTGCTTTATTTGATATCATTTCGTGAACGATTGACTCATACCCCCCTGCGGCTGCGACCACCAAAGATGAGCTTTCAGCGTTCTGTCCCCAATATCCACCGTCTAATAAGGTAGTCGTGGCTGCGTCCTTCTGAAGAAGATTTGTCACCAAGTCGGCCCAACCTAATTCGGCTGCGTAATAAAGGACGCTATCAGGATCGTACGATACATAAAGCTCCAGCAGCTCTCTCGATTTTGTCCGAGCAGCCGCTTGCATACCTGTTGCAATAACACTTTTACTTGCTTTGGGGAGTATTTGTGACACTATTTCAATGTCACAAGTACGGGAAGCAATTTCTAGAGGATTCGTACCGTATATATCCGCTGCTTTTCGACTACCAACGATGTTGACGTCAGCTTGTCCCTCATCTATCAATACTCGCGTAACGTTGGGATGTCTGTTCTTCGTGGCTTCAAGTAGAGCTGTGCCAGAGCTCGTATCGGACACGTTCGGATTGGCTCCGTGCTTAATGAGGAGCCGGGTTATGTCGACATGCCCAATAGCTGCTGCTGCTTTTAACGGCGTATAGAACATGCCGCCCTTTGTATTCGGACAGGCCCCAGCGGAAAGGAGCTTCTTCGCCACTTGTAGGTGCCCGTTGTAGGCAGCGACCTGGAGAGGTGTGCCGAACATTCCTTGGCCGTAGTCTGGTTTGGATCCAGCTCTAAGAAGCTGGTCAACCAGATACTCGAATCCACTTTGCGAGGCGTAGTAAAGCGCTGACGGATGGTCTGCTGCACTAGCATCAACGCCCCGCCAGGGCTTGTCGGCATTGTAAAGCCAAATCCAATTTAAGAAAGCCGCGCTACTCTCATCCATCAATTCGAGCATCAATTGTGTCCCTAGCGGCGAGATCTTCGACTGTGAGTGCTGCATATGGCGCATCCACCATTCAGCAGCGTATCTGGCCAATGGGTACTGTTTGATGTCATCCGCGGGTTGCAAAGGACCTGGAAAATGGAGCAGGTAGGCCAAGCAGCACTCCGCAACATAAGCTTGAGAATCAATGTTGCCAAAGACGGGTGGTAGGGTTTGGTTTTGGAAATGTAAGAGCAGAAAGTCTTTCACTGAAGAATGCGCGAGACGAATTTCCTGTACTTGTTGGACGATAGCCCCTTGCTGGTGCTCCTGGAGTCAGTATACTTTTAAGGAGGAAATTGCCGGCAAAGTAGGTGAGAAGAGCGGGAGAATTGCGCAATGAAAGGGTCTCGAGGCGTCATAGACTCCAGCTGACGGGGATATTATCACGGAAGTGCTTACCTCTCTGCTTTTGATGAAGATACGCGAAACCGAAACAAGGCCAGTGCACATCGTCAGAATGTCGTTCGCGTCAAAGAGTCTCATATCAGGGTTAAAGACGAGTCCTTCTCCGTTTCCTTCGTCAACAGCAAGGAATTCTACGGCCTCTTCTAGGCGTACCTAGCGCAATCATTATTGACAGTCCACTTAGTTTAGAAGAGGCTCTGTGACAGGATTCCTCACAGGGCGTGGAGCGACAGTCAACCATCTTAACAACTTGTACACAATGTCATACGATTCCGGATCGAGATTTTGTAACGCTCTTTGATACGTCTCTGACAGATCTTTTGGGGGCGTTCTTAGCGCGACTTCAAGCTGTTTGAGTACTTTGCACCTCGATAGCACATCAAGTTGGCACGCAGCCCACCGAAACCTTTTATAACGAGTATTAGATAGAACAGTTGAATCGGGGCCATGTCGCAACTCACATTCCCTGCGAGCCCGTCACGAGGGCGGACTCCATTCTTTCCTTGACCTTCTGAGGCCACTTTTTCAGTCTAGGATTAGTTTGAAGTTGCTGCTGAATGTGAGAGCGTATATCGGGCTCAATCAAGTGACTTTCGATTTGAATTTGTTCCGTAATGATCGGGAGGAGCTGCTCCTCGATATCAACTTCATACCGGCTTGTCACTAGGACGTGGACTTTGCCGATCCTTGACTTGACGAACTGCTTAACCAGTGATAAGACCTTCTGCCTTTCCACACATTCGTCTAAGGCATCTAATATAACATAAAAGTGATCGAATCCCCCAATGCTATCATGCAATATGTCCGAGAGCTCTGTAAAGGAGGGCTGAGCAACGCTATCGGCTTGCATTTCCATGCGTGTTCCATACCGAGTGCGGCTAAATTTCTCCCACTTCGTTCTGTCTAGTGCTTTTGGAAGATCGGGTGTCTGTTTCGCCATTTGTGTCACTAATGAGCGAAGTAGACTTTCCGCGGAACTAACAGCTTTATTGGCGAAGTCGAAGTAATAATACAGAACGACAGACTGATGCTCTCGGGGGGGCAGGGCAAATATATCCTCGATGATTGAAGAGCTTAGGAAGGTCAATTGAGTATTCAGGATGTCGGACTGCGGAAGGTATATCTACCACAGGACACTTTTGCCGCAGCCAGCTAGAAGCCATATAAATGCTTGGTCAAGAAGGAACTTGGATAAATTGACTTACGAATACCATGCAACCAGAAACAAGAGTTGACCTCTGTTTGCCAAACTTCATAATCCTTTCGCTGTAGAAACCATTTGCCGGTCTGAGATCCACGAGCTTCCCGCACTGCTTTATGCTTGATAGAAGGATCTGGGCCATTGAGCCAATCCACAACGACTTGGAACTCTGTCTCTGCTAAAGGTCAATACTAAAGCAGCCGCCACATTGTTGAGGATATGACGAACCAGGAGCAAGGGTTATGCTGCGCGTGAAATCGAGCACCCTTTGCCTCAAATCCCTTGTTGTATCACGTATCTCGATCATCGACGCTCTTCAACGCGTCAAATTTTGTTGCCACATAAAGCAACAATGTTCCACAACTCACGTATTGTCAACCATCAGAGCTGTTTCCAGCACGCTTCTTGTACGGTGTACGCTCTCGAGCGTCCTGGTGATCTCCTTCTCATGCAACGGCCAGATCAAGCGCCTACCCAATGCTTTCCACTCGCTAACAGGTTTTTCAATCTTCTCTATTAGGCTTCTCAGATCGCGCTGGCATACATCCAGAAGACCATTGGTCAACAGGACATCTGTCAGCATAGGGAGAAAGTTGTTGCTGATATTCCTCTCGTTATCGACAAGGACAACAAGACTCTCTAGAACATTTCTCAGGCTTGTCACCTCTGCAGTCACTCTTAAAAGGTCCTTCGAAGCATTTTTCAAGCCTTGGCGGTAGTCGTAGCAGTATGATATGACTTGCCCGCTGATCTGCACGACTGTAATCAGGCTGGCAGCCATGCTCAAAGGATCTGCCATGGCTGATCTATTCGCTCTCTCTATCAAGTCATCACACGCATCAAAAAGGGATGAGATATAGGACTCTAGGGACTACACACAAGGACTCGAACTTTGCTACTACTGGTTCCGAGAGCCTTGCATGCTGTATTTACGACAAACAGCTGAAGGCTGCGGCACAGTTATCATAGCCTTTCAGCTCTGCCCCTTTTCGACCTTCCTTGATAGTTTGGGTGATGGCGAAGGGATGGACCAGGTAAAGTACCTTAGCCCTCCTCCATATGTGAGGCTGCTTGGGCATCCAGGTTTCGGTTGAGGCTATTCTAACCCTCATCTGACTAGGTGCCGAGGCTATCCGTATCTACCCCATTTTGCAGCAAGCCCTGAGCTAGCGTGCTGTGAGGGTAAAGCGGCCGTCGCTGTAAATTGGGTACTCTTACAACCGTACGATCTGGCAAAGATCCTTCAAGTTCTCAACTACCTTTACCTACGAGAGTACAGCTATTGCTTTTCCGTTAGCTACCTTGCATGCATTTATTCCCTTCGTCTCTTCCGTCATTTGTTCTCATTCCGCAGGTCGCTCTTCCCGCTGGTGACACGTTCGTTTAAAAGGTCCATCATGGCTTCCTTATATTCTATTTTATGACGCCTTGCTCCTTAGTGGGCAAGATGCTTCCACTAAAGACAATTAGCATTTTAGGAATATCGCCAATACTTCAATGCTCCGCCTGTCGTTTCGCACCTCTGTTCTCACAGCAGGATCTCCGCCCGCAGTGCTTTTACTTTAACGGACCTACAGGCCATGACCTGAGCCGTGCATCCTCAACCACAGCTCCCTTACGACAACCATCAACTTCCACCCCCACCTACGAATACCAGTACAAATTTGGGGCTGCATATTCCGCTAAAGGCCGGCGCTTCAACCCCAAGAATGACCTCTACTCCTTTGACCCTTTACAATCTACTACAACTGGCAAAGATTATTTCACGGGGCGGCCGAACAGCGGCCAGGATGCGTTCTTCGTCAGCAGGATCGGAAATGGTAGCAACATTGCATTCGGTGTCGCGGATGGCGTTGGAGGATGGGCAGATTCCGGCATTGATTCGGCACATTTCTCCCATGGGTTATGTGAGCAGATGATGGGGGTTGCAAGAGGGACAGAGACCCAATCTGAAGGGAAATTAAGGCCGCGCCAACTCCTACAAAAGGGGTACGATAGAGTTGTCGCTGATTCCAGCATTCCTGGGGGCGGAAGTACCGCCTGCATCGCAGTTGGAAGGGATGACGGATATCTGGAGGTTGCAAAGTAAGGCCACCTGGCGGATTGGTTTCACCTGTGCAAGCTGATACTTCTCCCAGCCTTGGGGATTCTGGCTTTGTTCAGCTTCGGCTTAATGCTGTCCACCATTTTTCCAATCCACAGACACATGCGTTCAACACACCGTATCAGCTATCTATAATCCCTCCTAAGATTCTGGCTAGGGCTCGAGCTTTGGGTAGTCAGCCACTGAGCGACTACCCCAAGGATGCCAGTGTCTCGGGCCATCAGCTACGGCATGGGGATGTTCTAGTATTTGCTACAGATGGTGTCTGGGACAACCTAAGTTCCCTGGATCTATTGAAGATCGTAAGCCGGCACATGACTGGATTTCAGGCTTGGGAAGCCGGCGAGAAGGGTTTGGCTGTTTCTGAAAATATACATGCCCTTACGCAGAAAGGCGGTATCCCAAAGAAGTATGAGGATAGTCTCCAGGCGGCTTTAGCAGTGGCTATTACCGGAGAAGCAAAGCTGGCGAGCTTGAATACGAAAGCTGATGGTCCGTTTGCTAAAGAAGTACAGAAATATTATCCACATGAAGAGTTTCATGGAGGCAAGGTGGATGACATTTGTGTTGTTGTCGCCATTGTAGTCAAGGATAAATCGTAAAGCTCCGCGTTCCGTCCAGACAATTTAAGCCGCGCGGGGTTTAAGACTTATCACTGCAAAGCGTTTCTGGAGCCATTTCTGGCCCAGTGACATTTATATTATGCCTCCTGTAAGTATTCTAGCATTATAGCGACGATCTGAAGCCATCTGTTCCATCTCCCCAAGCAACGCGCCTGCGTCAACTAGGCAGGTATTCTAAGCGAAGAATGAGCGAGGTACGAATACCGGACCCGTCAAGATCATGTTCAAGCCCGACCCTTCCATCGTGCATACTTTCGATAGAAGGGGAAGAAGTAAAGCAGGTAGGTATGAATAGATGTGAAAGCTCCGCGTAAGGCGTCATATGACAACAACTTCTATTTGAACCCGTGGATCCGAACTCGGCATCATAGCGAGAAAATGACAAGCACCCACAAGGACACATACAGTCGCAGGATAAATGCGGCGAACGACAGGTCTTGTGTACTCACACGCCTAGCCCGACCACTTTCTTCATACTTAATCACACTTATCCAATCCTTCTATTAGGTACCAATGTTTGTACGCTTGATCTCATTCATTTCTACCTCTTCTTGCCCGATGAGCTTTCGCTTTTTCCCCTCGTCCTGCGCAGAAAGGACTCAAAAGCGCAGACTGAATTTCGCCAAGCTTCGAACGTCACTTTCTCATAACGCCTGCTCTGAGTGCATACAAGACCAGAGGAAGCCACTGGCCGATATTTGAAATCTGCAGAGTCCATCCGACTGTGTATCATCTGTTCCTACAGCTTTACCTCATTTTGTGAGCAATGGGTGCCCGTACCAATGCATTATTGAGTGCCCGTAAATAGGAAAAAGGGTTCCAGGATTTCGCAGTTGAAATATGAACGAGCAGCACCAAGCTGATCCCACGAGTGGTATGTGATTTATTCCCTATTCGCATACCCACGAGTGGTTCGCGACTTCCCCCGCAGACAGACGTTTCTCGGGTATGTAGTCCAATGTCCTTCGCAGCAAATCGGTTAGGTCAATTGCCTCGTCTCTAGTAACCCTCCTTCCAGAAGGTTCCAGTAACGAAGGGTGGTTCAGAGAGGCAATATCGCCTTCGTGAATGGATGTTTTTTGATCGTATATACCGATCTCCATTATCCGATCGTTTAGAGTAGATCGGTCAAACTGTGCGTGATCCGTGATGGTAATCCCATCTTTCATCCAAAGCGAATGAAATGATTCCGGAGGCATGCCTAAGATTCGCACTATCTCTTCAAGGATCTCAGTGGACGACCCCACAAATGATTCAAACAGGGGAAACCCAGATCGGATCTCGAATATTGTACAAGCTAAGGCCCAGATATCTGATGCTCTGCTCGCCTTGCTCTCCAATATCAATTCCGGAGAGCAATAAGAAACTGGTGTTCCGACACCATTGCATGGTGGAGACAGCTCGAGAAAAGCTTCGCCCAGGTCTATGAGTAGAACCTGCTCGGAAATGTACTCGAAATCGATGCAAGAGAAGGATGCTGGCTCCACGAGGTACTCAGGTGCAGATAGGTCTGGCTTTTCACCGGAAGTCTTGAAGACCCCATCTCTAACTGGGTGGCCAACTTGCTGGTAGATCGTTTCCGTATGCCATGTGTCGACACCTTTTAGTTGTAAAAGGACATTCTTAGGCGTAATGTCTACCCCAGCGGTCAGCACACCCTCTCAGTTCCTCCAGTTTCCAACGTACCTCCGTGAACAATACCGACATCATGCATGAAAGAGACCGCCTTTGCCAGTTGTCGAGCTAATCTACGGGCCAGGGGAGCACGGAGGCGGCGGGTGCCCGCTATCTCGCCTGGAGAATCCGATATCGCGGAAAGGCTTGGACCCCCCGGCTGCGATACATAGCAAAGATGTCTGCCGTTGGGCCCGCCAATGATGAAATCATCCAGTGTAGCGATAATGCTGCTACGCCAAGGATTGGCATGGGCATGTTCATCGAGATGCCGAAGTATCGTGAGTTCCGTGGGTTGCCGGGAGGCTTCGGCAGTGAGCACCTTGAGTGAGACCAGCCTGTCTTGATCTTTGTCGCGAGCCAGCCAGACGGTAGAGAACCCTCCATAGCCTAATTTATGCAGAACGCAATATCTTCCGCCTTTGAGAGCGTCTCCTAGATGGATCGGGTGAAATCCCCCACTCGTGTACTTCTCCACATCCTCCACATTATTTAAATGCGGTAGTCCATATCGCAACTCCTTCGGCGATTTGGAAGCCATCGAGCCACGCTGAGATATCGGAGGTTGTATGCCCACAGCGCAAGGAGAACCAACCTGCCTACTTTGAAGCAACTGGCCGCCACGGACGCTGTTGGAATATCTGGTTGGCTGAGCAAGGGTGCCTCTGACAAAATAATACATCAGGGGCGAGGCCAGAAGACTCATCTCAGTCCGATTGCGAAGAAAATAAATAGAACTCAAAGACGTGACTTCTTTAATCACTTGAAGTTGACTTTCTAACTTTTTATTCTTGTCTTTAATTCTCTGAGTAACTTTTTTGAATCAACGTTTAGCTCAAACTATCTCATCGTAATGAGTCTTTCACATCTGATTACTAGATATTTTATCAAATAAATCACAGACTTTCACGTCTAGATCTTATTGCTTTCATAGTGTAGAGGGGTGGCATGTCTCAACTAGTAGTCAGAGCTCAGAAGGCATAGTAGTAGTAGTAGTGGGTAGATCTAGGAGGTAGGCTAGATACAGGTAGGGTGGGTCAAACATCAGGTAGAAGGTGACGGGAATGATGCTTCGATGCTTGACTGTAGCTCGGGAAACCCCTATAAGTAGTAGTCAAAATCCCCGGACCAATAATGTTCCGTGAACTCTCGAGGTGCGTGGCTTCACCCCACGACAATATTTACAACTGGTCAATCAGAACGAGGCATACGTATCAGAATGGCCCCAAAGAGGTCTTATTAGCTACGTAGTTTATCAAAAACAAATCGGTTGAAGCAATAAAATATGAAAGACGGATTATCAGCCCTATAGGGCTGGACGACTGCTAGGGGAACCCTTCCAGAGGCTTTTTAGAGTTCTTATCGGTACTTTCCTTTACTCAAAAAAGACGAGCAAGCCTCTGGCACTGTTGCTGTCGTTGTGCGCTACTTTGCTGTGTCCTTGGCACAATTGCCTATTTTGTCTCATTGCTATGATAGAGCGATCAAAATTTATATTCTGTTATGAGCCAACAGGACATGTTCAAAAGTGCCTGCTGGAACGAGCCCTTGCGTGTCAGCCTCTATTAGAAATGGCGGAGGCCGTTGCCGTGATATCCTTCATTTCAGCAGTGGCTGCGCTGATCGAGATTGGGAGCACAGTGGTGGGTCGGCTCAACGACTTCCGCGAAAAGGCGCATGAGGTGCCTGAGGCTTTCAAGCACATCAAGGCCCAACTACCCATCACGCTTAACAGTCTCCAACGAACTAGCGCTGAAGCCCAAGCAGGAAATGTGGATTCAGACACTCAGAAGGCTTTAACGCCTGCACTCAAGGGATGTCAATCTCAGATTCGGCGTTTAGACAAAATTTTGGACCAGGTCCTACCCACGGATAAGGACTCTTCTTGGACTCGAAAAACCAGAGCACTCCGGAGTATTAGCAAAGACAAAGAGGTCCGGAGCTTATTACTAGAATTGGATCGCTACCTACTAAGATTGGTGCTCCACAACACCAGTGGCACCTCGAGGGCATTGCCGCAATCTCTCTCCATGCATCAGGTTAGCATGATACCTGCCAAGAGAGACCCCAATTTCATCGATCGCCCAAGAATATTCGAAGAGCTACAGAGTAAATTGACTCATTATGGTCGTGCTGCGTTGGCAGGTATAGGAGGTGTCGGGTGAGCAATTTGTTACAAGGATGTTACTTTCTATTCGCGTTTTCCTGCTTCTTGTACGCTAGCTATACTACGGGCTTTTTCATGCTGAATAGCAGCTCTCGTTTTGTGGAGATCGGTCAAGCACTATTACCGATTCTAGACTAATCCATAAATATAGGAAAACCCAAATCGCCATCGAAATGTGCCACAGGTTCCTCGAAACTCATTCAGAAGCCCAGATATTTTGGGCTCATGCAGGAACACTCACGAAATTCGTGTAAGCGTGCAAACATATCGCTGAAAACTTACGCTTACCAGGGTGGAATGACCGAAAAGGAGATGTCCTGCAGCTTGTTCACCACTGGCTTAGTAGCAATCAAAACGGAAAATGGCTCTTTATACTTGACAACTTCGACGACATACAGCTTCTTGATGAACCGTTACCATCTTCAGTAATTCAGAATTCGTTGATTCAGTACTTCCCACGAGCAAAAAACGGCGCTATCATTGTTACAACTCGGGACAAAAGAGTTGGGGAACGTTTAGCTGTCAGAGGTAAGACGACGATTGTCTCAACTATGACAACGACAGAAAGTGTGCAGCTTTTACGTTCTTATCTTGTTTCGTCGATGAATGTGACCATCGATGATCTCGAAAGGCTCGTCGAAGCTTTAGATCGACTACCTCTGGCAATCACGCAAGCCGCGGCGTACATCACCGAACAACTTATAACTGTCGAAGACTATCTCTCGATGCTTCAGGAGGGAGACGAAGACATACAAGAATTACTCTGCGAGAGTCTCGACGACGATAGAAGAACCGATAGGGAGAGTAACTCGGTCATCAAGACTTGGAAGCTGTCATTCGATCTAATTACTAAACAGAACCCCAGAGCAGCTCAGATGCTCTCACTGATGGCCATGTTTGACCGGCAAGGCATCCCTCCTACCCTGTTCAAACATAAAGACGAGCCAAAACGTGTATTCATTCAAGCGTTGGCAATGCTGCAGAATTTCTCCTTGGTCAACAAAGGAGCTCATAGTGAGACCTATGAGATGCATCGGCTTGTCCAATTGTCCACACAGGCATGGCTAGAAGTTCAGAACACTACTACAATTTGGAGACATGAAGCGCTACATATATTGGTGGAGCAATTTCCCAATGGCAACAAGATTGACAATTGGCGTTACTGGGAGGCTCTCTCACCCCACGCGCGTACGATGCTTCAATTTGATTTTCTTTCGACCGATGCCCGGCTCGATCGCGCCAAGCTTCTGGAGCACTTAGCTTCCTTCGACAGATACCGAAGCCATAATGAGACTGCTTTAGTTGAAGCTAAAGAATCCATGGAAATATTCGAGCGTCTTCGGGGCTTGGAAAGCTCAGAAACGCTCTCCAGTATGACCACATATGCGATGTGTCTAGAAGCGCGAGGCGAAGGACAGAAAGCTCAGGGGTTGTTACGGAGAAGTAGTGCTGCTCAGGAGCAGCTGCTTGGTCCTGACCACCCGGACACCCTCAGAAGTTTGAGCCGTCTCGCATGGACTTTATACAAACAAAAGGACTTGGACGAGGCTGAGGAGCTGCAGAGAAGAATTCTCAGCATCCGGGGGCATTTGCTTGGTCCCACACACTCGCTCGCACTTCGAGATATGGTAAACCTGGCAGTGACCCTGATCAGTCTTGGAAAGTATGAAGAAGCTGAGGAACTTTGTTGCAGAGCGGTACTAATTCAAGAGAAAAGCCTCGTTACTGATCACCATAACACAACTCAAATGAGGCATAACCTAGCGTGGTGCCTCTCGCGTAGAAAGAAATATGATGAAGCAGCTGAACAGTATCGGCATGTTTTGTCATTAGGAGAAGGACTGCTGGGAGCCCATCATCGCTACACTCTCAAATGTCGCCAAGGTCTTGCGTGGTGCCTCTACAACCAGACAAGATACGATGAGGCCATACAACACTATAGATTAGTGTTTGCGTCTAAGGAGAAGGCGCCAGGTCTAGAAGATGATCCCGAAGCACAAGAGTGTCGCGCGGAATATGCGAGATGTCTCTGTATGTCGGGGAACTCAGACGAGGCCATTGAGCAATATCAGCTTGTTTCTTCCTCGAACGCGTGGCTGGATGCAGCTGCCTTTGTCGACATCCTCAGAAGGAGACATAGTTATGCATGGTGTCTTTCTAATTCAAAAAGGTATGACGAAGCCGTCGAGCAATACCGAATTATCTTGGCATCGAGAGACCAGAATTCAGCAGCCTCAGACTTACACGGGATTACAGAAGTGGTTAAAGTAGAAAAAGGGCTCACTTTTTGTCTCAGTCAGCTGGCGCTATCGAGAGCTGGTGCCGCCAACACTGTGGAAAAGAAGCGTACCTAGAAATACGCTCGCAACTGCTATGACCAAGCCAAAGCGTTACACTCCATAGATCGCTGGAGTCTAGAAGTTTGGCGTGGCTTGCCAAAGGGCTTTCGTGCTTTTCAGATCGTCAGACAAGTAGTCTATTCGCAGCTTCTTGACCTAGATGTCACGGCAAAATTGTTTACGGGGCGACAAAGCTGTGGCTCAGCTTCGGTCTACGTGTGCCATTGTTTGATAAGGTCCTACTACGTACAGGTCTCGCAGAGCCTCCTGGAGCTTCTCCTTCTTGAAAACGTCGTCAGTGTTGATCCCATGCAAAGTGGTAAACTTTTGGCTGTGGAAATGCCATTCTAAACATACCAATGAACATTGAAAAGAAACAGTAGCATCTTGAGACTTCAAGGTAAAAAGTTTAACAAACACAGAAGAGAAGAATGTTGGTCATGCAGCAACGACATAGTCAAGGAACTGCATCAACCTGACTAACTTGCTCGCTCGACACAGCGCCAATCAGTGTGATAGCTGGCTCGACGTACCTTGTTATCGGTCGTTATTATTTAAATTCGGCTTGATGGCTTAGCTTTGGTCTACATGGGCTATCATCACTACTGGACTACGACGTAATTGATAAATTTCAACTTCTAGATGGCTTTCAGCGCCAGATTTGCGCCAAATGGCCAAGCTTTTATGCTATTTGCAGATATGAGTACAGTGTAGTACAGAAGAGGAGACTTTGGAGGTTGGTGGAATCCGAAGTCTTCGAGATCGGAAATGAAACGACCACAAAAGAGGAGAATGTTGCTTCTTCACCAACGCCACAGTCAAGCAATGGTAACGGTCTGAGCAAATTTCTTTCTCGAAAAGGCCACGCACTCTCCTATTCCGGTGCCGCGAAAAGTATAAAGAACGCCATCATCAACGCAAATATGCCCGTGCTTTCCGCGAGTGCAAACCCCAAAAACGCAAGTTGGAACAGCTGCGGTCTTAACTGTGGGTTTCGAGCGACGCCCTGGATCAAGGATCCGAAGATTGTGCCGATGCCAGCACCAGCGCCGGCGATCCCAATCGTTGCCATGCCGGCTCCGATAGCGTGTGCGGCGGCTAGCATCGTCGAGGAAGAGCGGTGGAGAAGTAAGGATGGGAAATAGATTGAGTTATGGACGGACGGTCCTCGCGGTCGTTTAAGGGCAAAGGAAGTGGCTTGGGGGCGACTAGGCGATTGACTCGTTGTGCTTATGCTCCTCTTGCTAGCGGCAGGACCGTTCTTTCCTGCAACAACAGTATGGACACGATGTAGCATAGGTGTTAGTCCTGTTTTGGTAGGTATTGTCAGGAATTGACTTGATTGTGGACAGGGCACAATATACCCAAAGTGCTCAGGCAAGGTTTAAAAAATTGCATTGATGCTTTTGACCGCCCTTTCGTCTGCTCGGAACGCAGCAATGGACGGCTGGAAGCCTGAGATATGGCGCTAGGCAAAAAGATAAGCCTGAGGCCAGCAGCAGACGACGTGGCCATTGTATCAAGGGTTAGATTAGGGCAGCTCGAGGGCCAAGTACATTAAGTCACGCAGACGCGAACAAGAATTGGTTAGGGATTGGGCAACGGCAGAGGATATCTGGACAGGGAGAGATGAAAGAAAGTGAATTTGGTCCGAGAAAAGGTGAGTCATGGCAGTATATAAGGTAGGGACTTGACGTTTTGCATCCCGTGACTGTCCGAGAGAGACTTCGGGGGTTTCAGGCTCTTCGTATTCGATTAGACGCAAAGAGTATAGACGTCGACCGGGCGGTCATCTGATGCTTGCCGACTCCAATAAGCCACTACAGTTTCGTGTAGTGGGAGATTTTTGAGTGGACTCTCTCTCTTCGAGATATAGACTATTAATGATTCGGTTGTAATCCAAAGCGTGTGTGATAAGAAGGATGGGAAATAGAAACACATGAATGGGCTCGAGGTTGACCTCGATACAAGACTGCCTTTGACTCTTACATTTGACCCGGCTTGTTAGGCTATTGATACCCTTTCATGATTGCCTTGAAATTTCAGACTCTTGGTGAGAGGGAGTAAGCATGGTAAGGTAACTCTGACGACTGGATAATAAACGGCCTGTTGCCCCGCCAAAATTGCAGAGTAAACAACATCGCACCCCTGCGAAAATCAACGCGCATCTTGAAACAACTTTGGTTATCGTGACCATCGCAATTCAATCTATCACATCTTTTGCTTAGCAACATTGCTCACCATTTTGGATATGCTTGTCGCTCATTTGGTTCAACCAAACCCCAAGATCGCCAATGCTTGCATGCTGAGTTCACAATAGCCACGCCGCCATGGCCACAGCATCGCCAACACCCTTCGGGCTGAACTACGATAGCTTCCCCCGACCTCGACGAGCCCCTTCGCGACAAGATGGACGGATCCAGCCTTCAAGACCGACCCTCAAGCGCGGCTCCCCTCTGTCTCATGTTCCAACCAACAATGATGGCCCTTTACCCCAAGCTTGGAAGTTTTCGATCGGTGACAGCTCTGATGATGATGTACCAGTGCCGCCAATGAAATTCAGTGCGGAGGCAAAAGCCATACTTGGGGATGAAGCTTCAGCCATCGGATCATCTCCGTCGCGACGCAATGGTGTATCGAACGATCGTGCGTTGACACGGGACCCCAAAACAACACTCAGAAAAAGTCCCTCAACTTTCAGGTCTGCGTTGGGAGAGCGGACTGCTTCACCTGCTTCGACCCGGCCTGGTAGTCCTCGAGTAGTACGATTGAGTGGAGGAGCAGCGACACTACGAAGAAACAGCCCGATATCAAATTCGGAGGGTTATCGCAACGGAAATCCTCCGCATGATCTGATTACGCCTGCTCCTCGATCGCGGAACTTGCAGACACACCTTGGGACTAGACCCTTTGAAGGCACTTCTTCAGAGTCCAACAAGGCAACGACCACTGAGCCTAGATCAGCACCTGCTACGGAGCTAGCCCAGCCAAGGTCAGTGCCAATGGAAGAGGGTAATGCGCTTCACGAAGCAGCTTCGCAACTAGGCAATCTCTCTATAAATAGATCCAAGGCAGAAGAGACGGGTATTCAAGGATCATTGCGGGTTAAAAGAGTGGGTAAGGTGACAGGTCGATATCTCAGCGGACCAGCAAGAAGAGGGATGAAGCGGAGGCAAAGCGAAGAAGACCGAAGTCCGATACAGGAGGATGTCCTGTCATCAGGAGGAGCACTTCATGATCCAGCGGACCGCGAGGAAGCACCCGCAACAAAGCAGCCGGAAAGTTACCCTCCACCATCGAAACCAGAACCCTTGCCTCGCCCACAGCTTGTTCATGACCATGATCGTCTCGGAAGCCAAGGTAGCATCATCACAGGAAGCCCGGTTCCTAACGACGCGAGATTGCCTAAGCCGTTGCAGCCTTTGATTCAAGCAAAGACCAATCCCGCGCCTGCGCCTGCGCCACGCCAGGATAGACCATCAGAAAAGAAAATTGCACCAGCTTTCAGAGTCCCCTCACTTCCGCCTTTGCCGTCAAGATTTGACCAAGAGAATGAACCACCGCCTACTTTCAAACGCAACAAACCCAACGGTCTTGCTCTATCTGAAAGACATGCTAAACTGCCAACGATGGCTGACGAGAAAATGCTGATCAACACTCCTGCTACCAGTTCACCTCCAAGGCCAGCTTTGGCTCCGCGAAGCCAGAATACTCCTCATCGGCCAGCTCCGCCACCACCCAAGATGACTGTTCTGGAGACTGCAACTGCTCCAGCAGGTGCAGCATCAGCTTCCCAGTCTAGGAAGAAGCGTAATTACATTTCCGTGAATGGGAAGCTATTCACGCGTATGGATTGTATCGGCCGAGGGGGCAGTTCAAAGGTATATCGAGTCATGGCAGAGAATTACAAGGTCTTTGCGTTGAAAAGAGTCACACTCGAAGATCAGGATGAGGCAGCCATTCGTGGCTACAAAGGCGAGATTGACCTTCTTCAAAAGCTGGAGAACGTAGATCGGGTAATTCGGCTTTTCGACTGGGAAGTCAATGAGGAAAGACACACACTGAGCGTGCTAATGGAGATGGGTGAATCTGACCTGAACCGGGTGCTGACCATGCGACTAAACGCCGAGGACGCCGTCTTCGATGTAACTTTCACTCGCTACTACTGGAAAGAAATGCTGGAATGCGTCCAAGCAGTGCATCAGCACGATATCGTCCACTCAGACCTAAAGCCTGCCAATTTCCTCCTCCTACAAGGAAAGCTCAAACTCATCGACTTCGGCATCTCCAACGCCATCCAAGATAACACCGTTAACGTCCACCGAGAACAGCACATTGGCACCCCAAACTACATGTCCCCCGAAGCCCTCGTCGACTCCAACGCCACCAGCGGTCTTCCCTCCACCGCCGGCAAAATGATGAAGCTCGGCAAACCCAGTGACGTCTGGAGTCTCGGCTGCATCTTGTACCAGATGGTCTACGGCAAACCCCCTTTTGCCCATATCGCTAACCAAATGCAACGCATCATGGCCATCCCCAATCCCCGCCACATCATCGACTTCCCCTCGAAGGCCATCGGCGGCGTCCCCGTCTCCAGCGGGCTCATCAAAACCCTCCGGCGCTGTCTAAACCGCGATGCCAAGCAGCGGCCCACGGTTGACCAGCTTTTGGCAGAGGGAGATGCGTTCCTACATCCGGACGCGCAGGTGAGGGGGACGGTGCCGGTTAGCCAGGAGATGCTGGCGCGGATCCAGCAGAATATTGTGAATCATATCAAGAAGGATGGCATGCCTGGTGAGGCGGAGTTGGCGACGTGGCCGGGCCTTTTTTTTGCGAGTATTAGGGCTGCGGTTGAGGAGGGGAGGGCGTGAGGATTGGGTGGGTGGGGGGGATGGTTTGATAAGATATGTTGGAGTAGGGGTTGGGGTCGGTGGAGGGGGGTTTGAGTAGTTCTGTGTTGGCTTTGAGGGGGTATCGGGTTGGGTATAAGCAGGGTTTTTTTTTTGGGCGATTCAGCGTATCATTATGTGCCGGTTCAGCGTAGGCGCGGCATTGAAAGAAGTGGGGTTTATGCGATTGAGAGCGACGTTTGTAGATACTTTGATGGCATGTATACCCCCCTTTGCTTTGATTACCTTTTGGTTCGTTGGAGGCAATGCGAAGGATCTTTGATGTCTTATGTACGGTAGGTAGGGCCTGTGTGAAACTCAATGCTCACAATTGAGGGGGGGATCTGGAATTGGTTTTCAAGACCCTTGTGTATGGGTTAGGAATAAGGTCTATGCACCTTCATTCCCAACCCCCCAGCACGGCTAGCTTTCGAGGTTGCTCTATGTGGTGATGATATGGTATAGTAGTCCCTGTTGCTCTATTCCGTATCTCGAACGTGGGCTTCAACATAGCCCGTCTCTATTGTCTCTTCGCAACCTCCACCCGCGTATAAAACCCCCCCCCAATCCATCCCTATGCTTTAGAATTCATACCATCACCATCACCCTCCTCACTCCTCTCCTTCCTCCCCCCCATCCTCCCTCCCCCCCTCCCCCCCAACACAAACCCTCACCTCCAC